>Ga0207851_100151_pt1 | contig 52341 bp, 74 predicted proteins | sample A23E3SouthBayCA_FD_187747 | JGI IMG/M metagenome (GOLD analysis project Ga0207851, IMG submission 187747) | Aerobic enrichment media microbial communities from Eden Landing Ponds, California, USA - A23 E3 (SPAdes) | ecosystem: Environmental > Aquatic > Marine > Unclassified | place: Emeryville... | reverse complement strand
GTCCCCGCCGGAGACTGCTTTCAGCAGGAACATATCCTCATCCGAGAGAATGAACGCAGTTACGTAACGCCCGGTCCAGAACTCTTCGGCCCGGTCGTGTATCCGGTCGGTGATCCAGACTTTCCCGACGATCTGCCGTTCGAAGAGATCGATCCGAAACCCGCGATCTTCGTGCTGTAGTTCGACGGTTGTTCCGACGCCCTCGAACGACTCCGTCGGTTCATCGACAACCGTGAATCCCTGCGACGTGAGCGTCTGGTAGACGTGCTCGAATTCGGACACCACACCCACTGCGAGATCGATATCTTCGGTTTGATCTTTCAATCCCCGGACCGTCATCGCCGATCCGCCAAGGAGATACACCGTCGCGGACTCCGACAGCCAACTGTCGAACTCCTCGAGGAACTCTTTGATCGCCTCGCCGCCCTTGAATACAGTCATACGACCCCGTACTGTTCTTTGAGCGCCATAAATTCTGATTCACTTGGAAGGACGACAGGGCTCTCGTCCGCATCCTTAATCCTTCCCTGCAGTGCCTGGTACATCGCAGCGATTGTGGATTCCAGATCGTACCACGTTGCAGTGTCTGTGAGCGTCTCCTGGTCAATGTCCAACGCCTCAATCAACAGCATCGCATAGCTAACGCGACGGGATCCACTATCGAGGACGAGCGTGTGACACACCACCTCGGCTGGCGTGAGTTCCTCATCGGGTGCATACCAGAACACGGGTTCTCCCGCGAGGAAGAACTGCAGCCCGTACTCCTCGAATCGACCGAGCCCGGTCACCTGCCACTCAGGGGCGTCCAGGAGCGTGTCCGCATCCTCGGTAGTCTGCACGCGGACGAGTGCCCGTTTCGGATCGCACCACTCGACAGTTGCACTCGGCGCGACCTCCCGCGCTCGCGTTCGGTGCTCGTGGGTCACGACGGCCTGCGCGAACGCCAGCAGCGGTGCGAGGTCCTCGCTCACCGCGTATTCGGGGCCGGACGGGGACAGCATCGCTCGATGCTTGAGCGGTGACAGCGCTTTGTGAACGCCTTGTCGAGTAATCTCGAGTCGCTCTGCAATCTCGGTTACTCGACAGGGTTCGTCGAGAAACCAGCACACTTTGAGGGTGGCAGGCGAGAGGAGGTCAGCCCAGTCAATATGGCTGAGCTCCGACTGCAGCGTCCGGTACGCTTCAATGACCGGGTGGTCCGCGACGCGGACGTGCCGCTGGTTGTTGGGGCCACGGCGTTCGACCAAGAGCCCAGCGTCCAGCAAGTCATCGAGCACCTCGTAGATGTGTGCTTGTGAATACCCGGTTTCCGTTGCGAGGTCGATTGGCGTCGCCTCGCGGCCGGTACTCAGCGCGTCGATCACAGCGAGTCCGGCCTTTGAAATCATCTGTGTATACTCTAACACCCACTCGTATAAATACGTTTCTGGATTTAGGTTGACTTACGGATTATCCAGTAACGAGTTCCGCGAGTGCGTCCTCCAGCGGGCCGTGGAATTGCCAACTGGCTCGCTCGAAGGCCTCATCGGTCGGGCCTTCCCAGCGCGGGAACCCGGAGTGCTCGCTCACCTTGACTGTCCATTCACCCGGTTCATCGAATGGGTTGCGGATTGGGAGTTCGACGACGTAAAGGTACTCCTCGTCACCGTGGATGCCGTCAGCCGGGTTCTCGACGCCGTGTCCGAGCAGGAACAGCGGCTGGTTCAGGTGCTCAATATTGGACGGGTCAAGGAGATCCGATGGCTGGTCAGCGCGAATACTCCGGTCACGCCCTTCGTCGACGTAGAGAGTCATCGTCGAGAACGTATCGATGACGAGAAACTGCGCAGCGGCATACGAAGGCCCGCGCTCTGTCCGCGTCTCATCGAGCAGCTGCTTTAGCTGGGCGAGATCGCGGAGAACGCTGTCGGGATAGCCATCGGAGTGGCGATAGACCTGTGCGATGCGGTCGACTTCGGTCTGTTCGTCTGCGGTCTCGCTCCGTTGGACGAATCGGAGTTGACTTCGTGTCGACATCGATTACCGCCGGCGTGTGTGCGCCGGCACCCATCACCGGCGCAAAAACAACACACGCGATCGAGCCATTCTGGCCAATTCTAGTGAACGTAGTATACTTGGGAAATCAATCACTCAGCGCATTCATACGCCTGACATCAGCGGGTATTTCCACCTTCCAGCTGTATGACTGGTTACTTAGGTGCTGGTCTGTTAGTCCCCCTCGAGTAGGTCCCTATGGTTGCGATCGAGGTTGACAGCTTGACCAAGACGTTCGAGAGCGTGACTGCGGTCGACGATCTGTCCTTTACCGTTGGGGATGGAGAACTGTTCGGGTTACTCGGCCCGAACGGGGCGGGGAAATCGACGCTTATCAATATGCTCGTCACGCTCCTGGCCCCGAGTGCTGGAACCGCCACGGTCGACGGCCACGATATCACTACCGAGCGGGCTGCCGTCCGCAACAGCATCGGCGTCGTCTTTCAGGAACCAGCCCTTGACGAAGATCTGACGGGCGAGGAAAATCTCGCGTTTCACGCCCGACTCTACGGGATGGATAAACGGGAACGCGAAACCAACATCGACGAGATCTTCGAATTGATCGGACTGGCCGACGAACGCGACGATCCTGTCGGCACGTACTCCGGTGGGATGAAACGCCGCCTCGAGATTGGGCGCGGGCTCCTGCACGAACCAGCCGTACTCTTCTTGGACGAGCCGACGGCTGGCCTCGACGCCCGAACACGCCGGGACACCTGGGAGTACATCCAGCGGATGAACGAAGATGCCGGTGTCTCGATTGTGCTGACGACTCACTACATCGAGGAGGCCGAACAGCTCTGTGACCGCGTCGCGATCGTCGATGATGGGGAGATTGCCGCGATCGACTCGCCTGCAGCACTCAAAGACTCCCTTGGCGGTGACGTCATCTCGCTCGCCACTGACGGGTCCGCCAGCACTCTGTGTAACCATCTCGACACCCGACCGTGGGTCATCGAGTACGAAACGACCGAGGTGGGCGTCAACGTCACCGTTGACCGTGGCGAGGGACGAATCGCCGACCTCGTCCACGTCGCAGACGAGGCCGACGTGACAATCACGTCCGTCGATATCCATCGCCCCAACCTCGAAACGGTGTTCCTCTCACTCACCGGGGCGACGATCGCGGAACACGAAGCAACCGACGACGATGCCACCAGTGCGAACGGAGACTCGATGTCAATGGCTGCCACGACGAGACAGCCACCAGCGAGATCGGAGGGGAACGAATGAAGCTAATCGATCCGCTCAGCATCTATGCGCTCTGGTTGCGTGACGTCAAGCGGTTCCTCCGGACGCCGTCTCGGATCATCGGCTCGATCGCGATGCCGTTGTTGTTCCTCGTCTTCTTGGCGTTCGGGTTCAGCGGGGCTTCGATTCCTGGGTTGCCCGCAGGTATCGATTATCTTCAGTACCTTGTCCCCGGGATGGTCGGGTTCACGATGCTGTTCGGCGCGTCGTTCGCCGGGCTTTCGATCCTTTCCGACCAGGACGTCGGGTTTCTCAAAGAGATTCTCGTGGCGCCGGTCAGTCGCACGTCGATCGTCCTCGGGCGCATCGCCGGTGGCTCCACCACAGCGCTCGTCCAGGCGATTCTCATTCTCCTGCTGTCGATCCCGCTCGGCTTCCGGGTTACGAGCCTGCTTTCGCTCCCACTAGCGCTTGTGTTCCTGATGTTGATCGCCGTGACGTTTGTCGGATTTGGCGTGGCACTCGCCTCACAGTTCAGCGACAGCGAGGGATTCGGGCTCGTCGTCCAGTTCGTCATCTTCCCGCTGTTTTTCCTTTCGGGAGCGATCTATCCGATATCCAGTTTCCCGACGCCGGTCCAGGCGCTCGCATTGATCAACCCGTTGACGTACGGCGTTGACGGCCTGCGGGCAGTACTGGTCGGGGCCTCTGAGTATTCGCTCGCTCTCGACCTCGGTGCGCTCCTGGTTTCCTCCGTGGTAATGGTCGGCGTGGGAACGTACCTCTTCGAACGTGTCGAGGCTGTTTAGCAGTAGTTCGTTATCCAGTTTCTTTATTCAGAGTGAGGGCTGAAACGACCGTTCGATACAGGTGAAGCCGGTAGCGGTGGATGTTATTACCTATCGCGTGTAACTTATTGTATGGCCCTTGAGAAGGCAGTTCGTGGATTCACAGTCATTGCCGTATTTGGGCTAACATACCGGATGTCCCAACTGCTTGAGTTTGGGGGGAGTCAGTCAAATCTGACATTCGTTGGTGGTGTTCTTGTTTTTGCGTATCTCGGTCTTGGCGGGCTTGTACGTGATATTTCCCTGGTTGGCATTGTCTCCGGTTTCCTGTTGTTCGGATCCGGATTCATACTGTTCCTCCCGTCAGTACTGGTGGCAGGGATGGCATTACTCGTCGATGGAGTGTCTTCGGTCACTCCTCGCCTAACTGGCTCTGCAACAGCGTAGTCCAAACAGTTAGTACGCATACCTTCTGAACAGATGTACACCACAGTTCAGCCAGAAAGCGACACCTTTGGAGCGGTGTATGACACTTTCAGCAGCGCTACGCTCGCGTCCGCCGGTAGGCGGCGTAGAGCGCCGGGAGGCCGAGCGGGAGCGACAGGACGCCGAAGGCTGTGAGGCCCGCGGTTGCCCACTCGGAGTCGCGGGCGAGGAAGACAGTCGCGACCACGCCGATGACCGCGATGGCGTACGCGAGATTGCTCCACAGCGGATCGTACGACGAGCAGTAGAGCCAGCAGACGAGGGTGTAGGAGGGCGCGTTCCACGTGGGCGGATGAAGCTTCGGCCAGAAGAACCGACAGTACGTCGTCCACGCGAGCATCGACGCGGTCGGAAGGCCGACGAGCCAGAGCGTCGCGCTCGCCCGCAGGGTCGACGTGAGTCGCTCCGAATTGGACTGGCCGCCTTCCCTGCTGTCCGCCTGGCCGCTATATCGCCGGAATCCCGCCAGGAAGAGCGCGGAAAACCCGACGATCCACAGCCAGATGCCGACCGTGTAGGTGACCGGCCAGTGCTCGATCCGGGGCTGGGTCACGGGGAGCCGATAGTTGGCTGGGAGCGTCGCCCACGGGAACGATGGGTCGGGGACGGGGTTGGTGAAGAGCGCGAGCAGGCAGAGGAGCGTCCCGACGAGCAGGCCGACGAGCGCGACGTCGACGTACCGGTCGAGCAGGATAGGGAGTAGCGAGGGACGTCCGGCAGCGTGGGTGGTGGCGGAGCTGGACATATTCAATCAGTGAGCGTGGCCCGCGTGGCCGCTCTCGCCCTTGTCGTCGCCGGTATCGGTCCAGAAGGCCAGGTAGACCTGGGCGAGGAAGAGGATCGAGAACGCGGCGTTCAGGTAGGTGGTATAGCCCGACGGCGCGGTGCCGCCGGCCTCGCCTCGGGGCGGGATCAATCCGAGCGCGCCCCAGAGGTAGTGGATGGCGATGCCGGAGATCACGGCGGTGACGAAGATGCTGACGAACAACACGACGGCCATCCGGGGGCCGTAGTACCGGCGGTAGGCGTCGTCAATGGTCGGCACGATGAGATCCGCGAAGATGAAGCTCATCACGCCGCCGAAGGCGATGCCGTTGTTCCAGAGGATGACCGCGAAGGGCACGTTGCCGACCGAACAGACGAAGGTGACGATGCCGACGATCACGCCGATGACGGCGCTGGCGAGCAGCCAGCCGAAGGTGCCCTCCGCTCCCACGCCGAACAGCGTCGTCCACCAGGAGCGGGGAACGAACGCGCCGATCAGGCCGGCGACGAGGAAGCCAGCGACGATGTCCTTCCAGAGCATGTCCCACTCGCCGATGGCGTTCCGCGAGGCCAACTTCCAGCCGTCGGCCGTGAAGAGCCGGTCGCGCCAGGTCTGCTCGCCCTGCTGGTGGGCTTCCTGGTAGGCGTTCTTGCAGGACGCGGAGCAGAAGTACTCGGTAGTGCCGTCGACTTCGAGGGAGAGCACGTCGTCGTCGGCCGGGTCGACCTCCATGCCACACTGGGGGTCGCGAACGTCCTCGCTGGACTGGAGGTGCTCGCGGGCAGCCTCGAACCAGGATTCGGGGACGATAAACTGGAAGACGGCCGCGAGCAGGACGATGAGGATGAGGCCGGCGACGTAGTCGGCGAGCACGAACTGCCAGCCGAGCAGGATCCACATCACGAGTCCGAGTTCGATCACGAGGTTCGTGGAGGCGAACTGGAACGCGGCGAGGCTGGCGATCGGCGACGCGCCCTTTTTGAACAGCGACTTCGTCGTGGCGACCGCACCGAACGAACAACTCGAGGAAGCCGCACCGAAGAGCGTGCCGAGACCGAGTTCGCGCAGCCCGGACCCGCCGAGCACCTGCGTCATCTTATCCTCGCTGACGAACGTCTCGACGGCGCCCGCGATGGTGAAGCCGAGCACGAGTGCCCACCACGTCTCCCAGAACATCTCGCCCGCGAGGGTCAGTCCCTCGACGAGCGTCTCGACCCGGGTCATCGCGCCCGCTCACCACGTTCGTGAATCGTGTGCGGCGTCATGGATGGGAATACACACCCCAGGTTTACTGGCATTTCCCTTATTCTAGCTGGAGAATAGCGCGTTGATAGTTTGGAGAGTGCGGTGTTCCGGCGCTGAAACTGAGAAATGTGAAAGATGGGGGAAGTAGTTTGGGTGACGGACTCTATTGAGACTCTCAACGGCTCGCAGATTCTGGTGTGAGTCGGCAAGCGCAGAGGAGAGATTCATCAGGTAGGTTGGGAACGATACGTAGAGAGAAAACGCCGAACAGTTAGGCGGACTGTGTGATCTTTTGGCTGAAGATTGTTATCCGTAGGGTGGCAAAAGAGAGGAACAGAACCAGCCCGCTAAGAGCGACTGAGGGCGGGAGTTCATTCGCAACCCGCGAAACCAACAAAAAATCGGGGGACGGCTACGCCGCCAACGATCACAGCAATCCCGCCGATGATCCCCACCATAATACGTCTCTCACGAGGTACGAGGACGGTTACCCCGAGGACAACAAGCATGAGGACGATGATGACCGCGGGCGTGGGGTCAAGCAAAATACCGAGCAAATACGCTGAAAACACAATCGCAGTCGCAAGCACGATAAGCGCGTCAAACGCCGGTTCAGCGTATTTTTCGTACCTCGCTCGTCCTCAATCGTCGCCAATCCCGGATGAAAGCCCTCCGGCACTCACAGGATTGATCGGGGACGCCCACACGATAATTGCGATCTCCAATCTGCTAATCGAGAGGTCTATTAGACCATTTCCTAAGAAAGCTGTATTAGCGCCTGTACATCACGCTAAATGCGAGACCTCTTCCGGTTCGTCCATCTCGTCGAATTCTCCGCGTTCGACAGGTTTCCACTCCTCACTTGGCTTTGGATTCCACCAATCGACTTTGTAGGCGTCCGGTGCGCCGAGGATCTTCGCGCGTGCCGACCCGTCGGGCAGATCGCAGCGGAGTTTCTCGTCGACGTGGAGATTCCAGGTCGAGTGGGTATCGAAGCAAGCGAGGACGGCCTCCTCGTAGCCACGATCCTCTCGTGACTCTTACACATTCACTCCCCGATTTTTGCACGTAGCGCGAACGGTTGTGGCTGCGCGCGCAGTGAAGCGAGCATGGAGCGGAGGGTGGGGCGGCGGGGTCTGGATCGGCCCGGCACTCACCAAAAAAACGGCGCCGCGGTCGCCTACTCTTCCCACCACCGACCGTGCTCTGGGAACTCAATCAACGACCAGCCCGTGATGGCGAAACTGCACCGACCTCTGTTCCAATATTTCTTGATCGCTCTGAACCTGACTGTTGCCCCTCTCGCACCACTGTCTTTCTGCTCTTCTTCAGACCGCGAATTTCGTGCTGGTTCTCGTAAGCGAGGTACTGTTGGACAGTTTCTCGGAAATGCATACAGTGCAGACCGGCCTTGATGAGGCGTGCGTTGGACGTGTCGAGAAATCGTTCCGGTGGGAGTTCCTCGAGGATCTTGTCGTCTGAGTCAGTCATAACGTCTTCGTCTCTGTTGGAAGGTGCCTTACTTATGGACGGAAGGTGAGATGTGGATCGTCGGCGGGTTAGGCCACGTCTCTACTTCCTCCTGGACGGCTGTAAGGACGGCTTGCGCTTGCCTCGAATGTGAATCCTCGTTCGTCGGCGGGTCGATGAGTATCCGGAGTTCGAGGACATCCTCGAGTTCGATCCCCGGGACGGTGTGGTAGAGCGTGCGGAGGACCTTGTCGCGGATGGTTCCAGGCGAGTCACCGGCTTGTGCGATTGTGTCCGGGTCGACAGTAGAGGCAGCTGTTGACATATGAGACACTTCACCTGCTTGGCGGTGGAGAAAAACTCGCGTTTCTGGGTGATTTTCCGTTCAGAGGTGGTAGCGTTCTCCGTAGTTACCCCACGAGAACCGTTGCGGATGCCTCGTCGTGGGGTAACGCGAGAGGGGCTAATCACCGTTGATGGGTGTGAGTCCCTCTTGATACTCGATCCGCTTCCGTTCCGACTCGTTACGGTACGCAAGCGTCCATCCGTTCTGGTACTCGACCACGATCGCATCCTCGAGCGGGTCGTAGTCGGGATCCTCCGGATCGTAGGCCGGTGCATCGTCAGGAGCAAACGGACTCGGCTCTTTGTAGATGTTTCGCCCGCTCGCCGCCCAGACGGGGTCCTGTGGCTCCTGGACCGCTTCTCCGTAGACGTCACAGGGGGTCGTCTCCGGCCAGAGGTCGTGTTTCTGCCAGAAGGCACGCATCTCACGGAGACTCCGACGGACAGTCTCACGAATCCCGAGATGGTCAGCGGATTGCCAGCCATCGCGACTCCAGTACTCTCCGAGGTAGGCGACCTTCGCTGGTCCGTTCCAGTCTATTCCGACGATGTTCGCCGGCGGCGCATTCGTGAGTGTTGGCTGCGTGAGGTCCTGGAGCGCTTCGTACTGGACGGGGGGACTCCCGCCGAGGAGATGAATATGGTGGCCACGCCAGTCCGCAGGGTCGCTGTAGTCGTCAGCGTGGAGGGACGAATAGCCGAGCGGATACCCGAGGACAAGATCGTTGTCGATGATCTCGATTGCCTCGCGGCATTTCGGGACGATAATGTACGTTGTCGACGGAAACTCTCCGCGGAGGTCGCGAGCTAGCTGGGTGTACTCGCAGGCGTCCTGTGGAGTCTCAGCGTCACCGATGACGGCCACATCGGGCTCGTATTCGCGGAACCGCTCGACGTATCGGTCGGGATCGGGGTCGCGGAACTCGTTGTCGAGCATAACCACCGGGAGGTCGACATTCCGGTAGGAGTCGATCTGGAGGCGATAGTCTTCACGGATGCCCGTGGTGAAGCCGAATTTGTAGGCGTCCGTCGCGAACGGCGCTCTGAAGAGGAAGCCGATATATGCGGGGCGGCGAGCCGCCTCGAGGGTGTCCGGTTCGGGTGTCGCGTGAGGTGGTGCGAACGGACGCTGTAACTCGGTCGGAGCCGAGGCTGCCTGAAGGGAACTGGAAGCCATACGCGGGAAGTGTGAACACCTGGTTGCGACGATTCGTAACGGGCGATACGGATGCCGTGCTGTGCGGCGGATCAGGCTAGCTGCCGCGAAGAAAGACGTGTGAGACGGACACGGTCTCGAGAGATGGAGTAGTTGGCGTCTTCAGAGTTCGAGCGTTCAGGTGGCGAGACGTGATCCGGAGCAGCGGTTAGGGGTATTGCACTGATTACGCTGCTCGCAACTCTGGCAGAGGAACATCTGGTCGGGATCGCCCATCGCCTCGCGTTCGTGGTCTTTCAGTCGGTTATGGCCCCAGCGGTGGTACGCCTCGTTAGGGCCGTCGTCGAGAGCAGTGAACGCGCCGACGGTTGCTTCGAGACAAAGAATGCGCCGATAGACATCGGGATAGAAGAGACGAATCAGTCGGAGTTCTTTCCGCTTCGAATAGGCACCACAGAGGCATTCGCCTGAGATTTCGAGCGTCTCCTTTACGGGTGACATCGAGAGATCAAGTCCGCGTCGGTAGCGGCGAACATCGAGTGGAGTGAATTCGACGAGCGGAGAGATCGTCGGATAACCAAGGTATTCCTGCTGGCCGCTTGCGTCGACGTTCTCCATCCGATTCGGTGATTCGTGCCGGGAGACACCGGATATGAGAAGAAGGTCGTCTTCAAGCGACTTCAAAAAACGCGAGAGCGGCTTCTCCTTGAGATTCCAGTACATATACTTGTGAGCCCCGGGGCCAGGGAAGCCAAATCGCTGGATGAGCGCCGTGTATTCCTCGTGCGGGCGACGGTACTCGTGCTCTTGGCCCGGGTCGTCACAGGGCGCACCGACCTCGTAGTACGGGATGCCGAGTGCCTCTGCTCGCTTCTTGGCAAATTCAGTCGTATCCGGAATGCCGATTCCAGTGTTGATGTGGATAATGCCGTCCAGATCAAGGTGGCAAGACTGATAGACGACGTGCATCGCGGTCAATGAGTCATGGCCACCGGAGACGAGCGCGTAGACACCGTCTGTTTCCGGGGCGGCTGCGATCACCTGCCGGGCGGTGTTCGCGGCCTCGGCGTCGACGTCGTCAGGGAAGCCCAGCTGGAAGTCCGTCGTCGACGAGACGGCGGCAGTAGAATTCATACTGAGCCGTCGGGGTCAAGGTTGTTTGTGAGAGCAAGCCAGAGAGCGTATGCGGCGTGGCGGTAGAGGACGGTCTCACACTCGGGACACCAGTACTCGACGGTGCCGAGTCGATCGATGGCGGCCCCGAACGCGCTCGACCCCCCGTGATGAATCGCGCATTCCTCGTTCAGATGCATCTCGTGGAGGTGGGACGTCCCACACAGGGGACAGGGCTGACCCGGCTCCCAGTCATCGCGTTCGATAGCTTTGACGGAGTACGGTTCGTCGCTTGGACGGGGCCAGTGAGCTGGTAGGAAGTCTCGCTGCGGGCGTCGGTCGACGTAGTGGAACCTGTCTCAGTCATATGGATCACAGCCCGTTTGGCGGGCTTTCAGACTCGAAGAGCCAGAAAAACCGCCGAGCGAGGAGAGTGTTTTTAGAACGGTGGTTCGACATCGATCGCTGCGACGTACTCGCTGAGATTCTCCTGCGCTAACGGGTCATGACGAGTGGCTTCGTCGTCAGTTGTTGGGACCGTACGAAGTGCTGAATCGAACGTACAATGTGGGCAGTCGAACCAGTAGGTGACATTCTCGTTCGAAGCAGGAGCGGTGAAAATGATGATGAGCGGATCGACCCCGCATTCGGGGCAAGCGTGGGCCGAGGCGCGCTGATGATGCTGGCCGCGTTCCGTCGTGGAGTGAGCACGAGAGGACATAGTGTTGGAAAGGGGAAGCAGTGGTTAGTTCGGCCGGGAAGCGAACTGTTCGAGCGCTTCCTGTTCGGTTGGGGCTGTCGGGGTAGTCGGAGAGCCGTTCTCTCGGTTATTCGAGCGGGTGGCTGGCGTTCTGGAAGTGACGCCGGGGTCGCATTCGTGTCGGTCGTGATGCTCTTCGAGATAGTCAAGGCGCTCGGGATGTGGCTGGTGAAGAATAGTATCGTCGTCGGTGACGCAGTAATTCTCGGGTCGTGCCCCGCAGGTTGGACAATCGACGTACCAAGCGGGATGGAGATACCACCCATCACCACATCGAATGCATGAGTGCTGTGCTTCGGCGTCTGAGTCGGGTATATGGATGTCCTGCGGTGAGCGGTCGGTCGCGTGGATATCGAGTCCCGTGGTCTGTTTCGTGTCGATACTGATGAGCCAGTCCTGCTCGACGTCGGGATGCTCGATGATGGCGACGCGGGAGCGACAGTAGTCGAGCCGCTGCGGCATACAGGTCGCGGTGTGGCCGACTTGGATGATGTCACCGCCTGCGGCGACGAGTGGGTGGAGTTCCTGCTTGAGTGCAGTATCCCGGCCAGTGGTGCAGCCACCATAATTAGTGGTCTGCTGGAACGCCTCACTCGGAAGGTCCACGATGACGGTGTGGAAGATGCCGGCAGCGAATTCGGCGGCAAGTTCGCGCTCGTCGAAATGGTACGCGGCGGCGACGGATTCGTCGACGCTCGTCTGCACCAAATGGCCGTCGTGAGGGAGTGACCGTTCATGCGTCGAGACGTCGAGGACACGTCCGGAGAGGCGGGTGGCGAGGTAGTTGGCGACGCCGGCTTGGGGCGTGATTTCAGAGCTGAGGCGGAGGTACTCGAGGTCGATGGGCGTACTCCCGTTCCCGCTGGTCGCGACGTCGCCTGACGCGGTGGCTCCTACGTTCGGGACTGCGGCGTCGATCACGTGTACGGGGCGGTGTGCCGACGTGGTCTCGTTGTCGGGTTTCTGAGCGACGACACCGAGCCAGTCGTGTTGGCGGCCGAGGGTGTTCCAGATGGCGACTTCTTCGAGCAGATACTCCTCTCCGGGCAGCATAAGCGTCGTCGTATAGCCGAGCCGGATGACACGACCACCGGGCTTCAAGAGGGCGTCGACGACGTCAGCGAGTTCGGTGACCGTGGGTAGTGTGTCTTCCTCGCGGTCGTAGGTGATCGTGCTCTGCCGTTCCGAGAACGGCGGGTCGAGGACGATCACGTCGAACGACTCGGCCTCGAGAACATCAGGGAGGTCGCGAACGTCGACGTGGTAGTCGGCGTCGATCTCGGGATTGATGTCGTTCCGGACGATTGGCCCGACGTGGGTGAGATGGGTCTGTCCGGCACACGCGTTGAGGACGCGCCCGTCGAGTTGGGACTCGACCCAGTCGCGAAGCTTCTGTGCGCCGAACGTCCAGCGGTCGGGCTGGATCGTCCAGTAGGAGAGCGAGGGAGGCATAATGGTGAGCGGACGATGGTTCAGGGGGCGGGCGCTGCGAGGAGAGGGTTACTGATGGATGAAGCCGAAGGATTGACCGTTACTTTCGATGCCGAACAGCGCCCCCGGGCCGTTCCCCTCGGGATCCATCGACGGATAGATCTTCGTACTGTCCTCGAACACGATGATGGTAGGACTCTTCCCACGGTAATGGTTCCAGCCCTCGTGTTCGAGTTCAGTGTCGGTCATCTGACGGACTTCGCGGACGGTTTGGTTTTCGAGGTCGGACATGATGCCTTCCGGCCTCGTGGAGGCAGAGAAAATAGACTGTAGTGTGGTGATTTTTGTTTGGGAGTGCGATTGTGGTGTTCGATTTTAGGAGGAAATGTCTTGGAACACCTCATCGATTTCTCCTGCGGTTATCTCAAAATCCCTGTCCAACTCCCTCGTCAGGTTGTCTCGCAGAGCCATTCCGTAGTCCTGTGCTGTTTCTTCGTCGTAGAGGTCTGCGAGCAGGCTCTTCGCTAAATTCAGTGGGCCACGGCCAGAGTAGCCAGTTGAAAAGTCGTTGTTAGTGGCGTCTTCTTTGACGATGCGGGCAGGCTCCAGTTCGGTTGTGGTGCCGTTCTCTTCTACGTAGACTCTGACTGTGCCTGCTTCGGGTTCTCCGTGATAGACTGTGTCGGGACTCCGGTTCATAGTTTCCGCTATGTGCTCGTTGGATTGTTAAACTATTCTACGCTTCGGATTAGTTGGTGACCCGTTCTCCGTACGGGTCGATAGCGGGTTGTCCTACTGTTGAGACCCGGTGAAGTGTCTTGAGTGAAACGTCGATCCAGCCGTAACCGTTCGGGGCCACGCTACACCGGATCGTTGAAAGGGTATCCGGATTCTGATAGAGAAGAACGTACGTCTCACTCGGCTCGTGGATACAGAGAACGGTATGCCAGCCGTCGGGTGTTTGTGTATCCTCGGTCGCGGCGTGAGAGCCGGTAAGCGCCTGTATCGTCAGTGAGCTGGGAACATCACGGGGATATCCCATCGTCGTGTCGTCGAGCTCGACGTAGAAGCTGTCGCGGTCACGGAAGTCGTAGAAGTCGAGTACGCCCTGGGGGACGGCGGGTGCGTCAAGGGACACGTCACTGATGGAGGGGTCGCCGGTGCCGAGCGGGTCAATACTTGGGGCTGCCGGTGTTGACGACGTGAGAGGAGATGTGGCGGTCGCCGCGGTTCCGCCATCGCTCGCGAAGAGATCGTCGAGTCGAGACTGCTTCTGGGCGGCTTTTACCTCCTCGCGGGTATAGATAGCGCCGAGAGAGTCGAGGAGTTCCAGAACGTCGTCGGAGAGGTCGACGGCGAAGACAATGAGAATGGATGCGAACGGCGCGTTCTTTTTCGTTCCGTGGAAGGTAAGGCGACCCTCGATGAGTGTGAGATAATCGCCGTTCGCAGCGTACTGGTGGAACCACTGCGTGCTGGTGTTCCCCGGGAGGAGACACATAATGAGCGAGGGTGCATCAGCATCGTCGCGACTGGCCTCTCGAGTTACCTTCTTCATCCAGGTTTCGAGATCCGAGTAGGGCGGGTTCACGTAGATGGAATCGTAGCCCGTCCAGTCTTGTGCGAGGCCGTTGTCCTCGATGTCGAATCGCGTTTTCGCGATCGGTATGGGCTCTGCTCCCGAGCACGGATCGAGATCGAAGAGCCCACCGATAGCCGAATGGAGGCGACGGATAAACTGTGTCGGCGTGCCACGATCGTCGTTACCCGACTGACTCGTGACCTGGATAGCCGAGGGCGCCATCTGGTCATCGTCCGTGTCCGAGTCTTGGGTGTGCCTGATAGGACTGGGGTCAGCTGAAGGAGTGGAGTCGCTCATACGGATCTCTCCTCTATCTCATTCGTGGGGAGAGAGAAAGCAATGAAGAGCGTGGAAAGCGACGGATAGAGGGGCTATTCGCTGTTGGTGGTTTCGACGTCGTCAGCATACTCGCGGAGTTTTGCCGCGATGTCGTCGACTTGTGCGACGTGCTCAGGGAACGTGAAGTAGTCCGGGGCATTTGATTCAAGTTCAGCTGCTCGGTTACGCGCATCGTCGGGTGAGAGGAGTTTCTGGGGCAGGCCTTCAAGCTGGATACCCACCTTCCCGCGCTCGTAGTCGCGCCAGATGTTGAGTTCGGTATGCGATGCGTCAGTCATTAGTTTCCTCTCCGTTGTGGTCGAGTCTGAGCGCGTTCTGGGTGACGAAATTGACATCTTGTGTGATTTCACTGATGGAGATATCTGACGTATCTGATGTGGGTGAGATATATGAGTCAACGGACGGGGGTGATTGGGTTTTGAGCATGATGAGTCCTCGGAGCTTGTAGGACGAGAGAAAACAGCCGATAGAGTCGTTAACTATTCAGTGAGGGTTTGAGAATTGGGACCGCGTATGGCAGACCTGATTGTCCAATCGAAGGTTCGAGAGCACTTGGACGGAATGAACGTTTCGGCAGACCTCTTCGACGCGCTTGACGAGGAAGTCGCTGACCTCCTTGACGATGCTGGGCGTCGTGCAGAAGCGAACGACAGGAAGACCGTTCAAATTCGAGACCTCTAAGCCGCGATCGTCTCCTAATTTCGCTCGTTTGCTGTTGCTATCCGCACTCGCTGTAGCCGCAGTTCTGGCACGTCGTACAGCCCTCGGAATAGAAAATGTCGATCGACCCGCATTCGGGGCACGGCTCTGTATCACTCGACTGCGAGGGGGGCGCTTGCGTGTCGGGATCGGGGTCGGTGTTGAGGTGGGGGTCAGTTCCGGGTTCGGCGTCGGGGGCACCAGCAGGTTCGATCTGGGGATCGGGGGTACCGCTGACGGAGACTTCTTCGGGCGTATCGAGGGAGGGACCTGAGTCTTCGTTACTATCGCTCACTGAGGAAGCTGCCTCGGGTTGTTCGTCCTCCGGTGACGTTTCGTGGCCACCATTCGCTGCTGCGGTGGGGTCGTTCACCTCGTAGTCGACGTCGTCGTGCTGCGTGAGTGACGAATGACGACCCCCCGGCGGCGTGATGTCTGGGAGCTCATCGTTCACTACGCGCTCGAGAGCAAGACCGATTGCGTCGGGGATAGAGTCGATGCGAGTGCCGTTATCGTAGCCGACTCTTGGCGAACGAATCCCTCGGAGCTGATTCACAATGTCTTCGGAGTCGGCGTTCGACCGGAGGGCGAGCGTCACAAGGTTATGGATCGCCTCGGTCATCGACTTGGTGAATCCACCGGACTGACCGTACGTAGTGAAAAGTTCGACTGGCCGCCCGTCGGCGTCGGTATTAATGTTGACGTAGATATGATCGTAGCCGGTGTCGATGCGCTGGGTTGTCCCTGTGAGCGTTTTCGGTCGCGCACAAATGGGCGTGATCGTAACCTCCTCGAGTGCGTCCTGGACATACTCTGAAGCGAGGAACGCATCCATATCGCCATGGCTCGCTTCGATGAGGGCGACGAGGTCGCTGGTATCGAGATCGTTCGTCGTGATTTCGTCGGTGAGGAGGTCGGTCGGTGGGTCAGACATAGTTGGTCAAGCCTCCGTATGAGGAACGCCGCAGGAGGCGCAGGCTCTTCTTGAGGTTCGTGTTCGGTGCTCTGATAGAAAAACCCCGCGTCGCGTAGAGGGTTCCGGAGAGGTGTGAACGGACGGAATTACGCGTGAGCAGGGGTCTTCGTGACGGTGTTATCGCAGTTCACGCATTGGAAGAGGACGATCTCACAGTTGGGATCGTCGTAGTCGACGTCGTGGTCGGGGAGGACGGTTGGATCAGAGACGAGCTCGTTCCCCGTGAGGTTCTCGCCGCAGTCACAGGTGAGCGGCCAGTCGAGGGCCGAGAGGAGGTCGCTGTCGGGGAGTACCCCATACGATACCTCGTCGGCGTACTCGTTCTGGTTCGGGGTGAGGAAATCCTGCGAGACGGCGCTGTGCTGGCCGTCGAATCCGCCGTGCCAGAAAACGTCGATGGCGCGATATTCGATGGTGAGCTGGGTCTTACATCTCGCGCATCTGACGTGGACGTAGTGAGTGTCGAAATTGTTCGGCACCCCCTCTTCGGTGGACTCGAACTTGGAGTTCTGACAGACTGGACACGCTGGCCGCACGCTGAGGTACGTCGGCTGAGCAGCATCGTCTGATTGCTCACCGGAGCCATGATTCTGGGGGGTCGTATCGGTGGATTCCATAATGATGTACTGGTGGAGGGTTACGCGGACGATTCGGACGTGGCGTCGGTGTCTTCCGCAGCCGACTCTACGGTGGGGTTCTCGGGAGCGTGATCGAACGAATTGTACGTGACGGTACCATCGGGCCAAGCGACCCACTGGCCGGCGAGTAGCGGGAAACGGCACTTCTCAAAGCCAACGGTCTCCACGACGAGCTGCTCCTCGAGGTGGGTCGCAAGGCGTTCGAGGAACTCCTCGGTGCAGTGGTCTTCCCGTTCGACGACACTCTTGCCCTCTTCGAGGATGGGCTTGGTGACCTCGAAGGCGACGTACCCGTAGAGTTCGAGGTATGGGTCGGCGTCCTCCTGATCGGGTTCGACGACGCCGATAGTCAGGGAGTCGAAACTCCCGTAGAAGTCGTAGTCGTCGATGATCGCTTCGATCGCCTCGACCGCGTCGGGGTCGACGGTCGGATGATTCGATGCGGTGGTTGCTTGCAGGGTTGCCATAAGCGGTTCAGGTCCGTGGCCGCGAACAAAGTCGCAGGTAGTCGACGGACTGCTGGAGATAGCCGAAGAGGACGAGAGATTCAAAGAGTGTCTGCTGGGGGTTGCACGTCTTAGCGTGGTAGTGGTAGTTCATAATGATAATCCCGTGGCAGAGCCGAGGGAGACTCCAACAGCCAAAACTTCCGACACGGATGTCTTCGGGCGTCCACTCGTCGGTTTCGAGGTGACCGTAGAACCAGCCCTGGTAGAGGTCGACCGACTCTTCACGGCTGTAGTCGCCCCCGTCGGACTCAAGTTTGAAGGGATTTCCCCAGTTCGAGCGGCGGTCGACCCACTTGGTGATGTCACTCTATGCAGGTCCGTGAGCGTTGACGAGCTCGGTCCCTCCTGGACCGATGAGTCGAACGGTGCGACTGTCGTACTCGATGGTGATGTCGTCGTGGACGGTCTCGGGGGCGGCGGCGAAGTCGTCACTCATACCGGGGACTCCATCTGCGTCAAGTTGTTACTGTAGTGGGTTGAATTCGATATCGGAAACGGGCTCCCATTTGTGGTGTGAGTCGAGATGTTCGCCCTCGGGACAAAGCGTTTCAGGGGGACGGAACCACGCTCGCGAGCGAGCGCACACCGCGTGCAGTGAACGTCCGTCTTGAGGTGACTGAATTTAGGCGGCATCGGTCGACTAGGGTGTGGTGTCCTGGGGGGTGTCCCATTCGCCGCGATACTCAACACCGGCGTCCTGGTCGATCGTGGTATGGACGGCGCCGGATGACTCAACTTCGACGAGGACATCGTCGCGACCGAATCGAGTCGCGAGGAAATCGTGGATCTCCTCGGCTGGGCCGATGACAGCCTCGGGAGCGTTGTGTACGGTTTCGATCGTCATATACGGGTACATTTGATCCGGCCGGTGACAAATCCACCAGTAAAAGTTACAGGGCCGACGAATAAGGTCCCGGTATGGACGAACAGCAATGTGAATATCATCAAATGATTGACCTTGGTCGGGGTTCGATTACCCACGAGTTGGTGCGAGTGTTGGCCTGTTACAAGGGTCGGCCTGTGGAGGACTTCTCCCCGATGGCTCACTCGATCGACCCTGATGCTCTTGCAGAGGTTCTCAAGGGTGAGAACGGCCAGTCTTCTCAGGGTGAGGTGAGGGTCAAATTCGACTACGACCGGGTTCACGTGGGAGTATCGAGTGCTGGCGATGTCTGGATATGCGAACCCAATAACTCCACAGCGTGAGAATGGATGAAAGCGGGTGTCGTACAGTTGAGGTAGTTGCTGAATGTCGCCTTCTGCTACTCGCGTGAGCGGTGATGTTCGAGGCGGTCTTTGATCGCGATGATGTTGTCCCGAAGGTACTGGGCTTCTTCGGGGTCAATCTGTCCGTTGTTGACCTGGCTATTGATGGTGTTGTGGAGGCACTGGATATGGTCGTCCATCCGCATCGGTTCTTCGAAAGTATCGACCTCTGGGTCGTAGAGAGCGGCGAAGTCGTAGCACATCCGGTAGGCCTTACCGCAGACCTTGCAGACAACGGGGAGTGAGACGGTCTCGGCCTGCGGGTCGATATCTGCCTCGACGTCGGGTTCGGGGTCTCGAATCAACCAGCCGCCCTGGAGGCAGTCGTGGGTTTCCCAGCAGTCCCAGTGTGCCTCGCCCTCGAGGTGGGTGTCGTCGTCTTCGTAGAGGTTCTTCGTCTCGCGTTCGTCAGCGAGATCACCACAGATGGCGCAGGTTATGCTGTGAGCGTCGATCCATCGGTCGTCGGACAGGTCGGATTCGGACATGGGTGTAGCGTTAGTCGGGGAAGTCGATCGCGTCGGAGTCGGTTGCGAGGCGGCAAGCTGCCTTGTTGAGTTCGTTAGTGTCGAAGGCGATCCCGAGGAGTTCTTCGATGGCTTCTTCGTAGGCGGTACGCGTGCCGGTCGGATTTGATGTATCTGGAAGTCGCTGGTCGAGGGCCTTCCGGAAGCGTTGCTCTGCGCGGTGTCGGGAAAGACTACCCATACGTGAATGCCTCCATCAACAAAGGGGAGAGAGAAATTCGCCAGATGATCTATCCGAGTTACCCCACCTGGGGTGACACACCCCTTTTGGTGGGGTTACTGATAGAGACCGCCTGCTCGATGAGCGCGTTAGAGCCACGGTTACGCGCCAATCGTCGCGAGGACCTGCGGAATATAGATGGCTGCTGCTGTGGCCCCGAGTCCAGCGATGAAGAGGGCGTTGTTTGCCGTGCTGTCCGCTGACGTCGTAAGATTCCACGTGTACTCCGTGTCGTCCACGGGGGCGAACGGTTTGATTCCCATTGGCGTGATCACGTCACCGATAAGGTGTGTCGTGAGCCCCAGCGTGACGAGAAAGCCGACGCCAAGCGCAGGAAAAACGAGAGACGGAGCGCTTGCTGTTGACAGCGTCCCGTTTACTGTATGTGTTCCCTGAAGCGCCGCGGCCCACGTCACGGCCGTAGCGATCGTGGACGCGACGATAATGAACCAGACGGTGTGCGTGATGCCCCGGTGCGAAACGAAGGGGATACGCTGGTCGATATCGGGGATCGGTGCCACGCCGGCGACGATGAGAACTCCTACGAGGGCTTCTCCGGATGCGTGACTAACGGTAAGGAGAAACGCTAGCGGTGAGAAGACAAGAAGAGCGAGTCCGTAATGACCACGTCGATGCATCTCTGGAGCCGTGGCTCCATCTTCTTCGTCCGAGAAAAAGACTGTTCCGAGGGGTGATACTGTCTCATCCTCACTGTGGAAACGCGATGGCTCCAAGAACCTCCTCGACCGGCTGTTTGAGGATAGGCCCGATGAGCAGCGGGGAAAGCGAGGAGGCAACGACGGTGGTCGCTCGCTCGGTCTGTGTCGCACAGGCGGTCGGGATCGAATCAGGTATGGGGACAGGCACGCGGTCGTGGTGAGCTGATGACTCGTTCTCCTTGACCCCCTTGAGGTAGACGCGATCCTGCGTCGCGGTGAGACGCAAGTAGTCGTAATCTGTCTCGTTTGGTGCCAGCCGCTCGTAAGTAGCCGTTCTGAGGCCGTATTTGGTGAGCGTCCATTCCTGTTCGTCGGTGTCGGGGAGGTGCGTTCGGATTGTGGAGGGCTCTGTATGGAGTTGGGCAACGACCGTCGCGACTGCGGTCTTGATGTCTTCAAAGCGTGCGTTCGTCCCTGCGGAGACGCCGTAGTCGCCGTCGTTGTTCTGGACGCTGTGGCCGCGTATCCCGGAGAGTCGCGCCTTATCGCTGGTGTCTGCCTTCCGAACCTGTGAGGGGTTCCCGTAGCCGATCACGAGTTCGGTCATATAGTGCCACATCCCGTCGCGGTTCTCTCCGGAGTTGTTCAAGTAGACGCGGTGACGGACGATCGACCCGCCTTCTCCCCATCGTTCGTCGAAGACGCGTCCCGAGGCTCGGTAGGTGACGGTTGTGTCGTCGTGATAGTCGAGTTCCCACTGGCCGACACGAGTCGGGGCGACCTCGAGGCCGTCGGGAAGATCGGACGTACTGAAGACGTCACGGTCGGGGGTGAGTGTCATGACCTGGTCGACATCCAAGAGCGCCGAGGGGGACGTCTCCTCGAAGGACGCGCGGACCACCTCGTAGAAGTCGTCCAGCGGCGTTTCCACCGTGGATTGGGTCGTATCAGACTCGTCAGTCGTCGACGCGGCTGCGGGAGTACTCGCTCCGATTTTCTGGAGCCACGTATCGGCGTTGACGACGTTCTTCTCGTGGTCGCCCGGTCGATTTGGACTTCGGCCGTTCGTCGCTTCGATGAGTTCCGACACGGTGTTATGTTCGGAGTCGGCTGTGGGTTGGGACAGCAAGATGGTCGTCGCGTCGTAGAGGAGGAACGTGAATTGGGTCCGGTCGGCGATGACGTCGTACTGCTTCTTCCAATGTTTGACGAGCGTGGCCTGCTGGCCGTATCCGAGGTAGCCAGCTGTCCGTAGTCGGTCTGTGATTGCTTTCCGCCAATTGGGTGAACGGATCGCCGGGTCGTACCCGTGCTGTTCGGCGATATAGTGGGGTGCAAATGGTGTGGCGTTCCCGAGGAGGTTCGGTTCAGACGACCAGCCACAGGTGAGACAGCGGTACGGCGGGTCGCAAAGGAGTGTACTCCCCTCGCACGCTGGGCATCGATCGCCCTCGCTGTATGTGTGAGTGGTCATATCTGGAGAGGAAGATTGGTGTTAGATTGCTGTACGGCGTAGTGGTTGTAAGGTGGATTACTACCCTTTGCTCGTGATCTTTAGTGGGTTCTTTTGGCGTTGTAGCGTCCGGTATCGGTACTTCGCGATTACAGAGTTCTCGAGCATCCCTCATCCGTTATGGGGAGAGAAAAATTAGATAGCGGTAGGACTGTTGCAGAGGTTAGTACGGATACCGGTCGTGGAAGCGGTCGAAGACGGGTTTGATGACGTGCTCGTGGTAGTACCAGAGCTCGTAGTCGCGGATGGGGGTGAGGATCTGATTCCGTTTCCACGTGGGGCCACCCATCGCTGCGGCACGTCCTCGACCGTAGCGAATAGTCGCGATCGTCTTTCTCGGTCCTTTCTGTCGAGTCTCGGGAGCTGGGAGTTTAATGAGGAACTCGTGGTCGTCGGCGACTTGCTCAAACTTCGTGTCGATGGCAGTCTCGAAGGCGTCGACGTCCTTCGTCTGGATAGCGCCTCGATAGCCGGAGACCTCCTCAATCTCATCCTCGTGGTCGACAATTTCCTTGAACCGTTCTTCGAGGCGCTTGATGAGGTCTTCCTGGAAGAGAGGTTCTCCGTCGTACTCGTACCAGGCGTCGTCGCCACGGTTGAGGTGGTTGGAGAGCGGACCTGGTGGGGTCTTCCGCTTGAGATGGTCTGGTGTTGGATCCTCGGGATTGTCCCATTCGCCGAGGGCGGTCTGTGTTGACGTCATAGTTTTGTTGCGAGTTTACGTGTTCGTCGATGGGTCGCGAGCTGGTTGGTGTCGGGTGCGCTGATAGAGTGCGTGGACATCTCGGGTGGAGCCAACAGTCGTCTTCTCAAGGACGCGTCGTCCGTCACAGATAGTAGGAGTGAATTGCTCGCTGGCGATTCGGAGGAGTGCATCGAGTCTCGTACGATTTTCGAAGCGTTCAGCAGGAAGATCGAGGACGAACACTTGACAGGTGACGAGCTGCTCGTGTATGAAGTTCCCCTGGAGGTTGTCGCGGAGGTCCGTAGTTGGTTTTCGGGTGTGAGTCGGGTCGAAGCAGTACGCTCGATAGACCTGCGCTTCGGTGGCCTCTTCGCTGGCCTTGAGATGAGGATAGCGTTCGAGGAACCAAGCACGTGTGGTCATCGGTGCGGGCCCGATCGCGGCTACGACGCCAGTATCGGTTCGGGCGAGGCCCCGTGGCGGCGTCGCGTTGTCCTCGAGGGCCTGGAAAAGTTCTCGAAGAGCTTGACGCCGGTTCGACTCGGTTTGGAGAACAACGGACATTGTGGAGTGTGGAATACTGGTAGTTATTCGCTGAAGGCGTCAAGCGTGACGTTTTCGATGGTCTCGGGATCATCGATCGTGACGCTGTCCTCGACGTTTTCGTCGGAGCGGTCGCGCTCATTGTCGACGTCGTCCTGAACGCTACCATCAGCCTCGTCGAGGTTGGTGATGATGGGTGCGTCGTCAGGGTCGAGTTCGGTAACGATCCCGTCGACGGTCGAGTCAGAGATGAGTCGCGTGGGAACGTTCGTTCGCCAAACGTGCCACGTCTCGTAGGTGAGGGAGTTCCCGTGAACGACGTACGCGGGGATCGCGTGGAGCGCGAAGTTGATGACGGCCATATGAGCGCACGCCTTGTCGATGTCGCGTGCAACGACGACGGTGGGCGTGTTAGGGGAGATGTGACGGAGCTGGTGGACGGCGTGGAACAGAAGTCGGCCACTCCCGCACGCGGGATCGCTGATCGTGATGGGGTCGTCCGGAGTGGCGTCTCGAATGCTCTCGGGAGTGCAGAACAGCATTTGAGCTTTCGCGATGGCGATATTCTGTGGCGTGAAGTGCTGGCCGAAGGCGTCACTGTTGGCTCCGTAGTGCTCGTAGATCCCGCCGAGGAGTTCGGCAGGGTGCGAGTATCCTGGAACGGTCGTCTCTTCCATCGAGTTGACGAGGGCTCCGAATGCGGTCCCGTAGGACTCCAGGACATTTCTGGTGAGGTCGGCGTCGTCGTGGAGACGAGCCGTGAGACTGTCAACGAGGTCGAGGTAGTCGTCATCGTTCCGACTGAGTGCGGTGACGACGAAGTCCAGCCAGTTCGTGAAGACGTCGTATGTGCGAAGGCCTGTCTTCTGGTGGACTTCATCGAGATATTCGGTGGTTGGTTCGTAGACACTCGGGTCAGTGGTGGAAGCCATCGACGAATCGCCTCTGTTCAACGTGGGGGGAGAAAAATCCAGAGAAGGGACACCCCTTCAGTTCCGTCGTAAGGCGGGACGGTTAACACCCCACTGGTTCCGACGTTATCGTAGAGGGGACACCCCAGGACTTCCGTCGTAAACGAGGTATAGACTGTATGAAGTCTCCAAATATCGGGAGGGGACACCCCACTGGTTCCGACGTTAGCATGGGATGATCTACCCTTCAGTTTAGCATGAGAGCAGAACGAGTGGATGAAAAAACGGATGGAGAATACCCCAGAAACCTCGTCAAGGGTAAATGATTCAGCGTTCCGAGGGTGGAACATCTCTTGAATGCCGGTTAACGATAGTTAGAGACGAGAGTTAGAGTCGAGAAATGTATCCCGTTACTGCTCGATGACTGACCCACACCCCTTCGGTTCCGTCGTTAGATGTATGAGGTCTACCCAGCTCAAGATCACGATGACCAGGCACACCCCACCAGTTCCGACGTTAGCGGCTACGGAAAGGAGGAAACCGGTGTAATTAGACTGAAAATATTGTTAGTTGTCTGGATCCTGTCTCACGATAAGAAATTGTAAGAATTGAGTTATTTCACCCCTAGCTTTATTACAATAGCGCTGAAATCACTCCGCGGGACGAAAGTTCAAGAGGGAAGAAGCGGAGCGACTCCTACGTTCGAGACGAAACCCGCTAATAGGTAGAAACGGCTAAATACCGCCTAGAGGGGCGTTCTATCCCCTAAATTACGATTCTACCTATCTTTCCTGTGGGGGGTACACGTTCATCGGTAACGACGGAACCGAAGGGGTGTGTGTGTTGGGATCCGTGATTGTTCGGAATCGAGACGGTCCTGCCAGTAGACCGTCGTTAGGGGTAGATTTACGTCGGAAGTCGAGGTGGGAGTACTTTTAAGTAATCGGGTTTCGTCGGTGCCTCTATGTCAAACGGCACCTCGACTTCCGATGAAAGTCGAGATCAGGATTCTACGTCTTCAGACGGTCAAGACGACCGATCTCGTGTCCAAACATCGGAACCGAAGGGGAGTCCAGACGAGAATGGAAAACCGTCATCAAGCGACGGGGACGGTCAACAATTCAAGGTTGACGACCCGCTTTTTTCTCAACGGAAGGGGGTTTTCCAGAATAAGGAGATGGTCCGTGTCGGTTGGGTACCTGATGGCGATCGAATTGTCGGACGTGACGACTATATTTCCACTATCAGCAGCTGTCTGAACGACGCTGTCTATGGTGGTGCCCCAAATCACATCTCGATTACCGGGAAAACAGGAACGGGAAAATCTCTCGTCTCCCGATACGTCACTCGTCGAGCTGTCAATGCGTCAGTTGATGATATCCGAATAGGCCATACGTATCTAGACTGCTCGAAATCCTCAACTGAAGTCCAAGTCATCTCGACAATCGGGCAACAGCTGAACGACGAGGATATCTATGACGAGGATGAGGACATCGTAAAAATGCCCGATACCGGGCTACCGAAAGACAAGTTCTACAAACGGCTCTGGCAGATTCTCGATCACTACGACTCGGCTATCATTATTCTTGACGAAGTCGACCTTCTCAAGAGCGACCACGTTCTGATGAGTCTCGCGAAGGCCGTCGAATCGAATGATACGTCGTGTCAAATCGGAATTATAGCAATAAGCAATCAAATCAACTTCTTCGACGAGCTGAACCCACGCACCAAGAGTGCCTTCCAGACCCAAGAACTCAACTTCGACCCATATAACGCAAATCAAATTCAAGAGATTCTTCGAGGGCGTGATGACGCATTCCGTGATGGTGTTCTAACTGATGAGGTTATTCCTCTTGTCGCGGCTTTCTCAGCCCAGGAACACGGAGATGCACGGAAAGCAATGCGGTTATTCAGAACCGCAGGAGAGCTAGCCGATCGTGAGGGAGCTGACATGGTCGAAGAAGACCACGTGCGAAGAGCCCAAGACGCACTTGAAAAGGATCGATTCCGCGACTTCCTCCAGGGTACCCCCACTCAAATGAAAGCAGCTTGTCTCTCGATTGCTGCTAAGTCACTTTACTCGCGTGACGATTACATCATCACAGGTGAACTCTACGATGCGTACCAGCAGATCACTAACGCGATAGATATGGACACAATCGGGATACGTCGGTTCCGGGATATTCTCGATGAGATGCAACTCAGCCAGGTAATCGAAACTAAAGAGGTGAATATGGGAAAAGGCGGTGGCCGCCACAACTCTCATCGGTTACTCCACAATCCTGAGGCTATTCTTGATATCGTAATGGAGGATACTCGATTCGGAGATATCTCTAAATCCTCGCTGAAACGGTTCGCCTGACAAATTAGATGTTATACTGATGAGACGTACCTTCGTTTCGTCCACTTGTCGCGACGGGGGACAGTACGTCCTTCACGGTTCTCCCAATCAGTACTCGAGACGGTTTTGATCCGATCGAGTTCGAACCCAGCGGCTTGGTAGCAGACGCCAGTGTTGTCGTCGACGCCGGCGATCGCGATGAGCCGCTCTCGCTCGGTATGCTCACGTACCCAGTCTCGAAGACGCGCAAGCATCCAACTCGACGTATTCGGTGGGCGATTCGGGTGATTCGCAAGCCGTGTAACGTACAGCTCTTCACGAGCCCCGTCGTAGCTGTACGTGTACGGCTGCGCGAGCACCGCCACTGAGTACGGATGCCCCTCGTGGGTAGCGATGAATCCGGCCTTCCATTTCGCGACACCGCCGAGGCGGTGGTCGATGCGGCCGTCCGGACCACCGATAAGAAGGTGATTGACGAGTCGCCGACTCCCTCGTCCACAAACGCGGTGGACTGTGAGGTCGGTGACGTCCTCGAGAGGTGGCGGCGTGACACGGTCGGGTTCCCAATGTGAGACCCTCCAGTCCGGTTTTTCATCAGGTTCGACGCCCAGTCGTGGGAAATCCGGCATTCCCGCTGGCGGGTATGTACGCCACTCGGGATCACTCGAATGGAGCGCTACGACCATCGACTCATCGGCAGGGAGCCGTTCTTGGAAGTTGACAGACAATGAACGTCCTTCCCGAGTGAGCTCAACGTTAGTGATGACGCGACGTCGGTAAACAGCCTTCACCTCGGGAATGGGGAACCGATTTCGAGAATCGATAACGGTTCGCTCGAAGATGTGGTCGCCGGCGCGGATCGTCGATGCGAGTTCGGTTGGTTTGTTGCTGGCCAGCGAGGAATGGTCAAGAGGTGCTGGTTCCGAACCGTCGCGAACGGGGAAAGCAAGTGCTGACATACTGGTGAGCCGATAGAGTGATGGCGGTTACTCGGTCTGCGGAGCGATGTGGTGGAGCGAGTTACCGTCTGGAGTAAACCACTCACAGTCGAAGGAGACTGATCGGGGGATATCCCCACAGCCGAATTCGAGGACTGCTTCAACCGTCGTGTCGTCGACGATCGTGACGCGGTATAGTTCGCCGTCGTAGGAATTCCAGTATCGCTCGCCGACTGCAACGTCGGTCCGTCCAGTCGTCGCAAACGCTGTTGATTTCCCGTCAGGGAGCTCCACCCGGAAGGCTATCCGATTCGGGTCGTTAAGCGTCTCGAAGAGCTGTGATTCACTAGTCATAAAGCGCTAGAAATGGACGTCGGCGGGGACGAGCCATCCCCGGGGTGTCTGCTCATCTTCTTTTGTGGCCGCTGCGGCGTCACCGTCGCCGCCGGCAGTACCCGACGAGGCGTTCTGTAGGCGATCGATGTATTCGTCGACGGCCTTCGGTGATACGAGACCGCCTCCATATTCGTTGTAGATGTACACCGAAGGTCCTCGACATTCGGCGAGCTGTCCTAGGTGGAATCGTACTCCGTCGACGTTGTTCATCACGTCCTCAACAGAAAGATCGTTGACTTTCGACTGGAATCTCGACAACGTATCTCGGAACTCCTCCGTTTGTTCCTCGAGCGCGTCATCGAGGAGTGCTTGTCCCTCCTCGCTGTCGAGTGGGAACGCTGGGGGGACTGTTGTCTCGTCGACGGTCTCAGAGCTGCCGTCATTGATGACGTTCACGACATGCGACTTGTAACGCGAGTCCGCTTGATCGAACGTCCCGTAGTAGTCGTAGACACTGGCAGTATCGACGCCGACACCGACGAGTTTGTCAAGGGCGCTGTGAGCGCGGGCGAGGGCGTCGTCTTGAGTGGTACCGGGAACAAGTACGCGGATAAGCTGGTGCATCTATCGATAGAACCTCCACTCTTCGTTGAGGGTGAGAAATTCTTGGTGAGGGTTGTTGTACAGTGTATGGATGGTAAACTACTGTGTCCACGCTGTGAGGTTTGCTTGCCCGACGGCAGGCGGATTGGTGTCATCGCCGATTACGGCGGCAACATAGTCGCGAGCAATCGTCAGTGCGATGTCGAGTCCGCACCCGTCGGGTGGATTTCGGACGTCGACCATCTCAGTTTCGTGTGCATAGTCCCACGGGGCGAGCGCGACGGTAGCGTTCCCGCTGCCTCGCCACGTTTTGACGACAAGGTACGGATATGTTTCAATGGTCACTTCGAGACCGTCTGCGGTCGTGCTCCCCGTAAGTCGCTGACCTTCGTGAGCACCTTCTCGATGGTAGTAGACAATCACCTCTCTGTTCTCAATGTAGTAGTGCGTGAGTTCGTAACCGGGTGGTGGGTCGAACACAGCCTCGTTGACAGCAGGGTGCTTCCAAGCGCCGGGAGAGATAGCTTCCATCCAATCGACGGTTTTGTCGATAGCTCGGACAACACTAGCCGAACGGTCGTCCTCCAGGGGGTCGACGGTCGCGACCGGAGCGCGGTTGTGGAAGCCTTGTACGCGGTCGTCGATGGCTTTGACAGCTACCTCGTCGAAGTGGTCGAAGACGGCGACTGATTGAGGGGCATAGGGAGCCGTCCAGACGTGAGCGTTCCACGAAGCCTCGTCGTCGTAGACCCACCCATTCACAGTAGAGGGGGGTGAGACGGTGTCAGGAAGCGGTGGTCTTACTGGCATTTTGGAGTGTGGTCGGCCGAGTGAGTGGTTTCGTGGGTGTGCGGGGCGTAGTGGATGTACTGATCGAGAAGTTCGTGGATGTAGGCGGGTGGGATGACTTCACGGAGGGCCTTCGTGGGCAACGGGGCGCGGGGGGAGAGACCGTGGGCCTGCCGGTAGCCGGTCACCGGGGCTTCGCGGTCGCCGATTGCGTAGTCGTCGACGAACTCGGGAAGTCCCTCGGTCAGATCGTGCTTGACGAAGACGCCAGGGTAGTAACGAGCCTTCCGCGGGTCGGCGTCGATGCCGATGACTTCCCAGCCGAGCCCGCGGTGGCCGTACGTCTGGAGGCCGCGGCAGGCCCCCCCGGCGCCGGCGAAGAGATCGAGCGCGAGTGGGCGATCCCAGAGGTCGTCGAGCGTCCGGTCGCCGATGGTGGCATCTAAGATGACTGACATCGGTTACTCCTGCCGTTCGAGGCGAACCTGGCTGGGCGTCGGTATCGACGGGTGTTCCTCCCAGCAGTGGACTGCGTGATCGAGCGGTGCATCGAAGCTATGCCCGCAGGTGAAACATTCGTAGGTCGTATCGCCCCACTTGGACGCCAGCTCATTCGCGGTGACCGTCGTCCGGATCGGGTCGGGGGCCTCGGGGCGGTGGACGTAGTCGTAGCCGATGGCGCTGCGGCGCTTGAGGCCAACACGAGCGAAGCGCGTGGGCTTGTCGTCGGGAAGGTATACCCACCGTACGTTGGCATGTTCGGAGGCATTTGGCGACGGGTAGAGGATGAACCAGCGGGCGTGTTCGTCGCGGAAGAGATACCGGTCTCTGCATTTTCCCGTCGCGTTGAAGCCATTAGTGCCGGCGATGAGGCGGAGCCCAAGCGTGGACGAGATGGGGTCGAGGAGACGCTCTTCGAGCACCGGGTAGTCGGGAGGGGTGGGGTCCGCCTCGGGAGAGCCGAAGTCAGTGATGACTGCGTTCTCCGTCATAGGGACCACCCATTGAACGTCGCTTGATCGGTCGGCGCGTCGGGTTCGTCGAGGCGGTCGACGGCGTCCGAAAGCCACGACATCTGCTCGCCGTTCCCGGCAGCGTCGATCTCCTCGAAGAGGAAGCGAGGGTGGAGAGGGAATTTGGTGAGTTGGTTGGGGTTGCCGGTCATCCTCGAGATCCCGTACTTGAAGACGCCGTGGTCGCGGAGTGGGTTGATGTAGTCTTGGCCGGCGAGGATGAAGAGCGTCTGCGCGTTCGTCGTTTCCGGAGTGTCGCGGACAGCGCGGAAGGGCGCAATCCACTTCACCAGGCCGAAGGCGACGAGCCGCGTCCACTGGTCGAGTTCGGTGACGATTTCGCGGCCGTCCGGCCGCCGGAGGCCGTAGGGGTTGTCGACGCGGTGGTCGGGATTCGTTTCGTCGTCACCTAGTTCGTCGATCGACTTGTTGTAGTACTTGACGTCCTCCCAGGGCATGAGGACGTGGTGTTTGGCGGAGAGAATCGCCCACGGGCTGGCGCCGTCTCGGCCGCCCTCGACGCCGGTGATGCGTCTGGCGAACTGCTTCTTCAGGCCGAAATAGTTCGAGGTGTAGAGATCGCGAGCCTTCCACGCGGGCCCGGTTTCGTCCGTCCAGTCGGGGCCAAAGGACTCGTCGGGGCCGACCGAGGCCACGCGGAGGTCGGCTTCGTCGGTTGGATCGCGCTTAGCGGCCCCACACCCGATGAGAGCGAGCGCCCCGTGTTCGTAGATGTCCGAGAGGTCACTGAGCTGACTCCGCTCACCCGTAGGGGAGGCGGGCTCGTTGGCGGACTCGACCGATGGCTGCGCCGGCGAGATACTCATCGACTTGCCCTCCTGGTTGAGCGGGGCTGGGGGATGGTTTGACGTTCCGGGCCGGGGAAGCCGTACCGACGCACGAACGCAGAGTACGCCCTCTCGGTCGTCGTGGGTGACTGTGCAGGCATGAAACCACTCTCGATTTCAGTTGGAGGAAAAAAATCGCCCGACTGCGTTCCGAGAGCTGGCTTCAACGGCTGTCTCTTAGAGGAGGCCGGTGAGAATGACCGTTTAGAGGCCGTCGACGGTGATGTACGGGACATCCGCTTGGCGTTGGCGACGATTACTGGCCCGGCGGGGTCGCTCACGATACACCGTGACTGCTATGGGCATCCTCGAACGGAGACGGGTCAGAAGCCTCTGTTGAAATACTATTAATTAGATACTATTCACGGTGAAACAGCCGTTACATAGTCCCTGCGTATCTCGCAGGATAACAAGTTCAGTAGTGAGTGAAAATACAGGGAGACGCTGTAATATTCAGCGCCAGTAATACGCGAAGACTATCTGTCGTTGCACGCTGTATGTATCGATGGCGGTGGAAAGATTGTCAGATTTTGGCAATTTCACAGAGTCAGTCAGAACATATCGAGACCGGCCTGTGCCGGGTCACTCTCGTCGGTTGTCTGGGTGGCTGCACTCTCGGCTGTCTCAGGGTTCTCTCCGGGAGTCTGTCCGGGGAGACTGGGGAGACTCTGGAGAAGCTGGTCGGAGACTTCACCGACCGCGTACCACTCGGCGAGAAGTTCTGCTGCTGTCGTCGTGGAATCGTGGAGCCAGAATGCCGTCGGGACGCCGTCGGTTTCGATGTCGAGTTCGTCGACGTGCTCGGTGAACCAGCGGTCGCGGTCGCGCTTGAGCGCCTCGCGGAGTTCACGGGCGTACTCGTGCGTCTCATCGTCCGCCGGCAGGACCGGGAAGTTCGAGGGAAGTATCGCGTCCGCGTTCTGGTCGTCGCTAGCTATCCTGTCGAGGTATTCTCGGAGGGCGTATTGATAGAGGCGGACGAACCTCGCGTTCGTGAACGCGGCGTGCGTTAGGGAGGCTGTCGAACAGAGCGCTGTGAGCTCACCCCACGTCGCGACGGGCACACGTTCACCGACTGATGTATCCTCGACGAGTGTGCGGCGTTCCTCGTGGATACCGTTCTTGAGGTTGGCGGTGCCGGTGGCGTGGTCGCTTGCAATGATTGGGTCGGCGGTGACGCGATACTCCTGGATCTGTGTGAGGGTGGCTGTGTCGATCTGCATAGTCAGGAGGAGTGGAGTGCTTGGGTAGGCTCTCGTCGAACGTGTGAAGTCCGCAGGACATCGGAACTCACGAACAGGCTGGTGACGGATCGTGTGGATGGTGGTCGGTGCTATCGAGTGAATCGCAATCGGTCGTGTCTCCTTGAGTAGCACACGACGGACAAGAAGCCGGGTCGTTGTCGTGTGGGCAGCGGAGAGGAGCACCGTCCCGTTCGAGGACGGTTTGGACCGTATCGAATTGGACGACGATGATGGTGTCTGTCGCGACGTGATAGTAGGCGTCAGCGTCGACAATGGTGTTGTCGAGGACCTCGACAGGGATGGCGTTGTGGAGAGCTTCAGTGAGCGTAATCGCGGGCGACCCGCGAATGAGCCACTGTAGCTGGGGGTGGCTCCCCGGGTCTGTGATGGAAGGCGTCATCGTGATCACCGTTGCTTCCGGGGCGTGTGAGTGGTTGCGACGGTCGGGCTGACGAACCGGCGGGCGCGCTGCGGGATGTCAACACCGACGTCGATCGGGAGAACGTACTTGGCATCGACGTCTCCTTCGTAAGCGTTGGCGAGACGGGACGCAGCCGCGAGCTCGTGCTTGCACATCACCGCCCACTTGTTCGTCTGCTTGTAGGGACAGCCACAGACGACGGCGTCCGACCAGGGAAGGAACGCGTAAGTGGACCCGCTGGCGAATTCCCCGACGAGGAGCGGCGCCGGGAGAGTGATCCCGTATTCGGAGGGCAGGATGTGGTTATCGAGCTGGGCTTCCCGAATGATGTCGTCTACATCGAGGTCGTGTTCGTCGGCATACTCGATGGGGTCGGTGTTCGCGTCGACGATGACGACTCCGTGGAAAGTGTTTGCGTGGAGGGGGAGGAGGGAGTCGGTTGTTCCTTGAATAGTGTCGAGATTTTTCGGGATGAGCTCCGTGTACCACTTTCGGCGATCGGCGCGAATCTGCTCGAGCTCGCGGTAATGTGGTTCGAGCTCACCTGTGAGGAAGGCAGGCGCCTCGTCTAGGAAGTCATCGAGGCGGTCGTAGGAGGGGAAGAACCGGCGTTCGCTCTCGTAGGTATCGACGAGCGTTTTCTGGATGTATTGCCGGGCGAGCGGGGTGGGGGCGTGGGTGTCGTGAGACAAGAGCCCGCCAGCTTCGATGATGTCGAGACGGATGCGGTGCTCGATCGGTTCGATCTCCGGTGGGTCACTGCCCGTGGTGTTCTCATAGTCAGGGTGCGATGCGTCGAGCGCGCCTGGGGGAAGTTCGAGTGGTGGGAGGTGCTCGTCCGCCGGGGTGATCTGGTGGGTAGACATGCGTAGTTACCTCCACCACCTGTGGGGGGCGAGAAAGCAACTGGAGAGTGCTCATCACGAGTTACCCCACAATAGTTATGGCTATGCCCCTCTGTGGGGTAACTAATGACGGGCGACACTGAGAGACCTTCTGGACCTAACCTTCCGGCACACGTTCGAGACGCGGTAGACGAATTATCGGTCGAGGAGCTGGAGGATTTGGCTGACTACGCACAGGCTCTCGCCGATTGGAAGCGGGAGCAACCACCTGCGTCTCCAGATACCGCTCCCGAGGATGCCGTCGACGATGATGTCGTCGAAGATCTCGAGGAGCAGGGTGTCTCGATGGATCCCGACGACTACGATGATGTCCCCGCTACAGGGGCCTACATCACGGTGAAGGAGCCGAAACAGGGATACAGGTATTATTATTGGCAATGGCGGGACGGTGACACTTGGAAGAACGAGTATATCGCGCCTGTCAATCCGAAGGGGGACTGATCCTGGTGGTTAGATGACGGTGACGTTTCCGAAGACACCATCGAACTCTTTGCGACCGAGGGTCGGCGATCCGCGGAGCCAAGTGTGGTGGGCGCCGCGCTGGACTTTGAGATAGGGGTGGCCGCCATCGTTTCGGAGCATCTTGAGCTGCTTACACCATTTTCCTTTTTCGTTTGTACCGATCTCCGCGAGAAGCCCTTCTCCACCCTCCTGGTTGTCAGCCCAATCGGCGAGAACATCGAAGTTCGCGGGTGAGAATGGATCAACGGGGAGCGTATTCCGGACTTCCGTAATGATGTCGCGGAGTTCGTTGAGGTAGAAGACGACGGGAGTCGGATCGGGGTGGTCGTTGACGGTTGGATCGTATGTGGAGTCGAATTCGTAGCCGATTTCAGCGGTTTGATAGCCCGTTGCGGCCCGGCCGTACTCTGAGGGCCGATCAAGGTCTGTTGGTGTCACGATTGCGAGCGACGTGGTGCCGTCGTCGTCTCCCCAGTTTGCTTCTGCTAATGCGAAACGCATAGCCCACTCGTCGTATATCCGATATTAAAAAATACCGGTAGAATAGGTGTGAACAGCGGGATGGATTGGGTGAGACCGGGACGGCCGTTAGTAGAGGTTAGTGAGGCCGAGATTGGCGAAGAGGATAGCGTTATAGCTACCGTGAATGAGGATCGGGACGAAGAGTGAGTCGGTACGCTCGTAGGCGAAGCCGAGGATGGGTGATAGCGCAAAGAGTGAGAGGAGGACGTTTCGGATGCCGCTCAAAGAACCCTGCAGGGCGAAGAGATGTACGCTCGCAAAAAAGAGGCTGGCGAGGAGTATTGCTCCGATGGCCGAGAAGTACCTGCGGAGATACCCTTGAATGAGGCCGCGAAACAGGATTTCCTCGCAGGGTCCAGTGATGAGAAGGGATACGACGATGAGCCCGCCGAACATAGGGAGGGAGGCGTGTTTGATGGCCTCGATCGCAGCCGCGTTCTGTGCGGTTGGAGCGTTGAAAAACGCGAAGAGGGACGTGAGTACGTATTCTGTGACAATCATCACGAGAATGCCGCCGAGTATCCAGCGAGCGTCGCGGCGGGTCGGACGACGGAAGCGGAGGCCTGCGGGGAGGAGGTCCGCTTTCCAGTGGAGGAGACCACCGACAAAGATCGCGTATCCGAGTTCACTAAACGCGGCGGAAGCGAGGAAGCGTGCCGTCTCTGACTGCTGGGCAACTGGGTAGGCCTGATCGAGAACGACGATGCCCACATAGCCGACGATGAGACTGGTAATGATCGCGCCGAAGATGAAGACAAGTACGAGGACGACAGAGCGGAGCGTTCGCCAGAGGTAGATGACGTCCTCCTCGAATGTACTATCTGTGGCCATCGCTGTTCGCGTCGTGTGTATCGGTTGCAGGCTCGCTGGTATTAACGGTCGGTGATTCAGGCAGTTGTGTAATCGTTGGGTGCGCTCTGTTGAGAGGAAATGTCAGGATACGTGTCGGTATAGGTTGGGCCAGTCTGATCGACAATTGCGGTGAACGCGTCTCGGTTGAGGTTCCAGTCGAGAGCGCGGTCGTAGTCCGGCGTGGGCGAGCTCGTTCCGCCGACGAGCTCCTGAAACTCGACGGTCATCTTCGCTTGACTTCCTGGTGCGTCGCGCCATCGAATGACTGTTCCCCCAGTGCGGTCGTTGGTGTCGACGGTGGCGGTACCGAAGCGGTCGTCGGGATCGTCGTGATCGAGCTTTGGGTTGCAGAACGCGGCGACTTCAGAGGCTGAGTAAAAGCCGTCGTCGCGACCACGGTTCGTCTCGACGGGAAACTTGAAATCGTCCTGCTCGGTACAGCGGAAGACTCCTGAGAGTTCATACTCGTCGACGGTTTCACTCGTCGTGTATCCCGATCCGAGCACGGGAGAGTCCACTGTGCCCGTAGAAATGAGGAGGGCTGCGGTATCCGGTTCGGGGAAGGGTCGAACGTACCGATAGATGTGTTGGCAGTCGGTGTTCGTACACTGCCGGAGTTCGACGGCCTTGCCGGCCTGCTGTTTGATACGTATCGGTTCGCCACTGCGTTCCTCACACGCTGGGCAGACGCGATGGTCGCTATCGGGCGTCCAGGCGTGGAGACAGTCGAGGCGGTCTTCCTCGAGGCGGTAGACGCGGTCGAACCGCGCAAGCAGGTCACTCGGCTGCGGGGCGCGATCGTCGTCGTCTCCGGGGATGTCGTGTGTCCACGCGATGCCGGCTATCGACGACTGCTGGTTGATGGTGCCACCGATGAGCCGCCCTTGTGTGCCGTCTTCGGCGACGACTGAGAGCGGGCTGTGGAAGATCCCGAAGTTTCGCTTGACGACCGCGTATTCGGTGCCATCGATCCAGAGAAGGTCGCCTTCGTCTGTCGCGTAGAGGTCTTTGGCTGTCTCCACGGAAGCCGTTACTCGTTCCGCAGGAGGTTGTTCGAGGACGTGTCCCTTGTAGTCGAGATCCGTGAGCTGCGCTTGAGGAGTTCTGGTCGAGTCGGTCATAAGAGGCGCTCGCTGTCTATCGGCGACGAAGAAACCGACCTCCCGACAGTGCCACACGTCAGTTGTCTCCGCGAATGTGGTCACGGAACGCAGTTCGAGTCTGTCCCTTCTCGAGCATCTTCCGAGTGAACGCGCGATACTCACGGCGTGCGTGGCCGAGGACTTGCGGATCGAGTGAGCCGTAACGCCCCTCTGTTTCCGGTGGAATCCGGTGGATTCGACGAGCCTGATGCCACCTGGATTCTCCTTGTGAACGCGGCAGCGGAGGCGCGGATACTCGTACTGAAGGCGGTCGATGATTGCGGTCGCGACGCCCATCCGTCGCGCGCTTGGTGTGACGGCGATTTGACTTACGAACGGCGTTCCGATGGTATCGACGACTGTCATTCCTCCTCGGTCGCAGTTGACGAGGGCCTCCCAAGCCTTTCTCGTTCGACGGTAACGGGCACACTATCGACGGTGAACAATGGCTCCCATTGGAGGAAACGAAACCGGAAGGAGACGTCAATACCTACGCGTTCAGGATCGATGGGAGCCCCGCCCAAAACGACCATACTGAAAACGTGACCGTTCGAAACGTCACGACAAATAATTAGACCTGCAAGACCAATGCGAGATACTATGGGGGTATACGTCGTGAGCCCGGAGATAATTGACACACTGTTTGCAGATGCTGAGGATGAGCCAGACAAGAATAGAAACCTTGCAATCGCGTTACGTCGGGATATTGTTGAGAACATGTGGAACGAAACGCTGGACGAGCCCTTTGTCCAGGATTGGATCGCTGACATCGAGACGGATCACCCGACAATCGACGGTATCGACGCGCTGTGCAGCTGGATCTATGATGACGGGGACGATGCGTTCGCATCGGCCCAAACAGCACTCGATCACTTTGATGCTGCCCTAACAGATGTGCGGGACAAGGATTGGTACGGGATGGCGGTGTTCCTCGTGGAACAACGGATCAAAGTGAAAGCTGGGCTCAGTGGGGTATCGACGCAGGTCGACTTGGTCACGGCTGATGACCTGTTGCACGACGCATACCATGGGCCCGATATCTCGCTGGGCGATGCAAGCCGTCTCGTGGATCTGGTGATTGATCATAAACACGAGGCGACGCAAGACACGCTTGAGCAGACTCTTGAATATTGTGAGGAGCAAGCTGCGGTGCTTCACGATGCGGAGGTCTTCGACACCGAACGGCACCGGCTCGAACAAGGGATTGTGCTCGCACGGTATTTGGATCAAGACGTGACCGGGCTTGAGAATCGTATCATCAGGTCGTGGGACTCCCAACTCGAAACAGAGTACGAGGGCGGCAGCACCCGTGACTACATTCTCGTAGAGAAGGCACTTGACGACTGCGAATCGTTCGCACCATCGTCAAAGCTCGACGAGTGGAAAACTCGGCTCCAAGAAATCGCGCCACAGGCGGTGGAGGATATGACCGTGATCGAACAAACCCTAGAACTCCCAACCCAAGCGGTAGATTCCCTCGTCGCCGAGATTGAGGCCGTTGCTGTCGACACGTCACCGGAACACGCCCTGTTCTCGCTCGTCCAGCAACGACCACACATTGCCTCAGTTGCGACTCAGGACCCCGATCACCCAGAAAAAGTCCGAGACATGTTTTCTCAGATTAAGGTCTCCGACATCGGCACGTCTGTATCGACCCGGTACCGGACTGAGCACGAGATCATATTTACCATCCGGGAACTGATTGTTACCCAAGCAGTCACGGAAATCTTTGAGAGGGACGTGCTTGACCGGGACGCCGTTCTCACTCTCGTGGATCGGTTTGCCGGCTTGGAAGAAGAGGACATCGCCTTCCTCACGGATATTGTCGATCACTATGTCCGCGGGGAGGACGTAGCCGCGTACCACATCGGACTACCGTACTTCGAGCGGATGCTGCTGCACCAGTTGAATCACCGCGGTGAATCCATCATCGGACTCAAAGAGGACGGCACGATCACGTCAGCGCTCGGCACGCTATTCGAGACGCTCAGGAACTATCTGGACGACGAGTATGTTGATTACCTGTCCTACCGATACACCGAACGAAGCGGTCAGAACCGGCGGAACCTCGCGGCACACGGATTGGTCTCGTACGACCAGATCGACAGTCGACTTACTACGAGTTTGCTCTTGGACATCCTCGCAGTAGGTTGCAGCCTGAATGCTGACAGCCTCGCCACAGATCTCAACAGCCCTGCTAACCTCCCGACATGGGAAGACTTCACCCGATCAGTCGGGGCTCAGTAAGTCTACTCGGATCAGAGATCGCGGGCATGCACCGTTCGATGATCATTCGTCTCCGGCCGGCGGGAAGCATCCTCCAACAATTCCGCAACCTCGTCGTTGAACTCGTCGAAGAAGTCGGCGGACACATTGTTCCCTTCCAGGGCGTCGCAGACGGCGGATTTGACGATGAAATCAGTCATGACAGTCCCATGTTCTGCTGCCCCGGGTTTCAACGTTGCTGAATCGTCTGTAACGTGGTTGCATCTCGGAAAACCTGTGCCAACCTACATACCGGGGGGATGCGAATCAACGGGATACGAACGGATGTCGCTGACTCGATACAGCCAACGGGAACTGCTCGGTCTGATCGGCGGCGTTACACTCTTTGTTATCCTCGTTGCCTACGGCTTTGCAACCGTCACCGGTCACTCGTTCATCCAACTCGTCCTCGCCGGCGGTGCGCTCGGAACAATCGGCATCCTCCTGCTTACCTTCATCAACACATCTACCGAATCAGCGAACGCGACCGATTCCACTGCCGTCACCGATTCGACCACATCAACAGCCACAGACGACGCATCAGCTACATCCGGTTTGTCCCCGACCGAGCGACGGGTGCAGAACGCATTGATCACGAATGCGTACCGCGACTTTTCCGAAGGACCGTTTCTCCAGCTACTCCCACGCGATCAAGCACCGTACCGGGACGCGATCATGGAATCGGTTGATGCGGCAGATGAGGAAACGGTGCAGCGGGTTTGGCGATTCTCGAAAGACGACGGGTTCTTCAAGCGGCGGCCGGGATCGAAGTCACTCACATTGGCTCCGAAGGCAGTATGGCGGGCCGAGGCCTTAGGAGAAGAAGCCTTAGTGGACGACGCAGTCCAGAACGAAATCTTGGACGTGCTGCTTGCGGCGTACCGGGAGAACCCCTCGTATGCGCGGATAAAGCGGGACCCGTTGATCGATGCAGTAGGCTTCCCAGCCGATGACGTGGATCACAACGTATGGTGGTTAGCGGAAAAAGGGCATCTCGAAGTCACACAATATGTCGGGCCGGACGACGACGCAGGGTACGATACCGCAGAGATCACGGACCTGGGCCGGCAAATCGCGCAGTGACCCGGGCTACTGTGTACGCCGGTCGATCAGCCGCTGTGCTGCAGTGTCCAACATGACCTGCCACTCCGGGAAATCCGTAGAGGCGGCTACGTGCGTATCAAGCTCTTCCTCCGGAATCGTCTCCGGATCGACTTCATCGTCCACCTCCCATGGCCCTGCTTCGAAGAAGGCCTCGATCGAGGTGAATTCGGTGTACAACTGCATGAACTCCTTCGGGAACAACTCGGTGAACGGGATCTCATTCGGCTCGTCGAGACGGAACCCTGTTTCGTCCTCAATCGCCTGCTTAACCCCGCTGCGGAACTCGTCCTTGTCAATGTCCATGGCTCTAACATCTATATTGGACCGCATGAGGGATAATTATTTGGCAGTCTTGATACCTCATCTCTGCTGATTTACTCCGAACGTTCGGCTCTTGGTCAACACTACTGTGAACCCGCCAGGCCCCTGTGACCCTTACTCTCTTGGATGTACACCGCGTAGCACAGGTCAATCTGGAGATTCAACGCATGAGTGCCGAGGACGAGCGGTTGTACAGGTTATTGGATCCACAGGCAGATTGCGAGCAACATCTCCAGACGACGCTCAACGCGGTCGAAGACGGGAACCGCGATATTCGAGATATCGATATGGTTGTCGCGGACTGTGCAAATGCGGCCCCGGAGCTCGCGCTCAGCGTCATCAGTACGCTCGTGCAGGAAGAGAAAATTCTGGATAGTGATATCGAGCGCTCCTTACAGGCGATCGGGGTGGCCCGCCCCGACCTTGCTGCTGAATTCTTTGACATAGCGATCGACGACCCCGACTACTCGCAGGAATATATCGCGACATACATCCCTCATCTATTCGTCGAGGATATCGACGCATTGTGCGGCCACTTGGGGCAGTGGTACGACTCATCGCCTAGGTTTTTCGAGCGGACCGTCGAGCAACTCCTTGGTGCCTATCATGAAGCGAGGAACGGGGGGAAGGACTTGGAGAATCGCGGTGCGGAGATCGTGGATACATTGACCGACATCGCTGAGGCGGATGGACTGGATATCTCGAGTGCCTTGAACGCAGACACGGATGATACGTTGGTGACGGGAAGCTTGATTCTTGACGACTTCCGCCATCAACCAGCGTCGAACCTCGACTCCTACGGCATCGGCGTGGACTACGATACCATCGCGGAAAACTCCGCTGCCTATCCCCGGTTGAGTGACGTGCTTGGTTCCGGCTGGCTCGACGAGTTGAAGCGGGCCGGTTCGTACGAACTCCCGCGACTCCTGTCGCATGATCTTGATCGGAGCGACTATCCGGTGAGGCTTCGCCAGCGGAGTGGTGATCGGGATTGGTCGCAAGAGGAATTCGAGGTGGCCTCCATTGCAAAATTAGCGTATCTGGAGCATTGCTGTGAAACGCTCGACCTCGACCATGACCCGCTCAAATCGCTCCGGGGTATGTTGCTCGACCGGGAGAAATACGGGGATGGCCTCGCTGAGCTCGATGTATGTAACGCGTTGCGACGCGAGTTCGTCGACCGCGATGTCACGATGGAGCCCACTGTGGTGGAGAAGAGCCCGGATTTTGGTGTGCCAATCGATAACCGGCACGTATGGGTGGAAGTGACGCGCGCTCGCGAAACTGATGAGAAACGCTTGGTCGGTGTCTTTTCCGCACCGAGCGGGGAGGAGAGCTACGTTCGAGGCAAGGTGACGGCCAAGATCCGGGGGCAAATCAGCGAGATCAAACAAGCGAACCCGGACGACCTGACGATGGTGGTATTGAAAAACGAATTTTCAGCGATCGATGACCACCTTGTTCGGGAATACGCGTTAGGCCCTACCGTGCTCATGATGAGCAACGACTTCGAGGATCCCGAAGTCTACGCGGTGCCCGGTGAGCCGGTGGCGCTCGAGGATGATCATGGTGGCTCGATCGACGATGAGGGAATCGAACACTTGGATATCCTTGTCAATTTCGACTACAAGGCCGATTTCTATTCGAAACCCTTTATTTCAGGTCAGGTGTTCGCGTTCAGCGATGCAGTGCCCGATTCCTTGCTAACCCGGTTAGGAGAGGCGTTTAACGCCGGAGAGCACGTTTACAAGACACGATTTACCTCCGGCTCGTGATCCGCAATGGTCCTTAGTATTAGACTCTCAATCGGTCACATAGGCAATCTCTGTATCGGTCACTCCGATTCCAATTCATCTGTAACCTGCCACGTCGAAAAGTATGAAGGCTTAGGCTAACCCCTATCTGTTCCTCGGCGGGAGTTGAATTCGAAACATCCTTGATCTCGCTGAAGAAGAACCAGACGGCGTTCGGCGAGAGCCGTGAGTATCCGACGGTGATGTCGGGACTGGTGTCGGTGGACGGCATCAGTCAGCTGGTCAGATTCTGATAGGGTATGTGCGAGAGATGCGTCCGGCACTCGGGACAGACGACTGAGAGGACGGGACCAATCGCATCGCCGTTCTTGACGTACTCGAATTCGCCGTCACTCGAGTTATAGATTTCTTCGGTGACCATCATCGCACTCAGTGTTTCGTTCCCACAGACCGGACAGGGCTCACCGAACTCCCAGTCGGGTTCGTGGCTAGATTTTCGGATTTCGATTGCGGCGGACGGAAGATGACAGAGAACTTTTTGGACGACCTCTGGGTCGACAGTATCACAATCGGGCGATTTGGCGGGGGTGAGTAGTGACTCGGAAAGGTCTGAGAGGGCTTCATCTTTGGAGTCGATTCGCTGCCCTTTGATGTTGATGACGATGACTGTCATGGAAGGCTTTAGAACGGAGCTGCTGGGGTTGACCCCCCGCGGGGGTGCAAACTGGATTGGACGTGGCGAGTCAGTCCACGTCGATGGGTGTATCGATACGGGCGGCGGCGACGCGATAGGCGGCGACGATCTCGTCGACGGTGACGTCGTCGTCTGCCTCACGTTCGATGGTGATCTCGATCTCGCGACGGACGGTCTCCGCGTCGTGGCTGTATCGCCAGATGCCTTGTTCGACGCGGGGATGGGTGAGGATGTTGTTCGGGATGCCGAGATCGTTGACCGCTCGGAGGACTGCTGCGGTCGCGTGAATCCGATCTCCGTAACCATCTATCCCTTCTCGGAGCACCTCTATGGCGTCTTGGAACGTGAGGTCACTGGCCTCTTCACTGGCAGCGATGTGGGCGGATACGGCGTCGGACGTCTCGGTGGGAAGTTGGCGTTGAGGTTCTGTAGTCATGTTTACCTCTGGTTAGTGCGTGGTAGATTCTTCTGACCGAGAGGGATGGTCGTGACCTCGACGAGCTCGAGGTGGTTGCCTGCCTGCGCCTGCTTGGCTGCCTTCTCACGATTCGTCGTGAGTGTCGGGCCGAACTGACCGAGCTTGAGGAGGACGTCTCGTTCCGTGTTGAGCACACCGTATTGGGTGATTTCGTCTCCTGTTGTGGGTTCGCCGGCGCGGTCGATGACGTCGATGTTGAGCGACTGCCACGGCTTCCCGGTGTACTCGACGTGGACGTCCTCGCCGTGTTGGCGGGCGATGTAGTCCCACGCTTGGACGAGTCCCTTCAGGGCATCGTGGCGTTCGCCTTGATCACGACCGAGTATGTCGACCGTGAGGGCTGTCGTCGCAAACGCCATATAGACTCCTTGTCGGTTCTTGAGCTGCTGTTCGACATCGAGTCTCTCGGGGAGATCCGAGAGATCGAATTCTGACGGTGGAAGGAACGATCGCATTTTGTGCACCTCACTTCAGATGGGGGTGAAAAACAACAGGTGGTGCGGCTACTCGTGCCAGATTCGAGCATCGAGGAACGGGCCTTCGCGATAGATCTCGGCGTCGTCGAAGACGCGGTCGAGCTGGCGCTTGACCCGGTGGAGGCTCGGTGCGCGCTCAGGGGGACGGAATTGGAACGCGGAGTACCAAGTTGCTTGGTCTTCTTCGATACTTTTCGGTAGGAGGACGGGTGTGAGTGCATCCGACCAGAGATTCCGATCATTAAGAGTGGCTTCGAGTGCATTATGGGAGAGGGATTCACCGGAGGTATCCTCGGCGTAAACGAAGACTGTCTTTGGATATGAGCTACCGACCTTGTAGTCGCGGTTGTACTGATGACTGAGGCCACCGAGAGCGCGGTATTCAGCCCCGGTCTCGGGGTCGATCGGGCCGAATTCGCCGGGTTCGCCGACAGCCTCGAAGTTGCCCGAGGGCATATAGCGTTCGTGGAGTGGGGCGTGCGTTACGTGGGCGTACGCAAGCCGGCTGAGAGTGGCGAACGGTGCGGCCGAATCGGTGTCGTCGGATGGCGTGGTGGATGCGTTGGACATAGTATCGGATCAGGTTACGACGGAAGTCCGGGAGTGTCGGTGAGTCAGGACTACTCCGGCGGCGGGATGAAAGGGATAATCTCCCATCTGTCGAAGAGAACTCCGCGGGTGTCGACGCTGAGGGATGGTATAGGTACAGAGACGGAATTACTCGGAAGTTGGATTCTCAGTGGGTTCCCCGATGTCGACGTTGTAGATATCGAACTCGTGGGTGGATGAATCCAGGTCACGACGGTACTGAGCGTATTCCCCGTAGGTGAGCACAACGGCGCTTTCACCGTCTGGTGAGCGGTGATGGAGTTCGACTGACTGGAAGCCGTCATTCATCGTGATATCGTCGGCGTCCTCAACGGGGTCTCGGTCGCCGTCTAAGAGAGCGCGGATGATGTCGTCTGAGTTCATAGATTCGGGGCAGAGGTGGATAGTTACGTTCTGCTGGATGTGGACGTCCCGGACTCGTTCTCCGGGTCGGCGTCGAAGACGACGTTATGGCTCTCGCACTCAGCGCACCAGCACTCTGTAGATTCGATTGATTGCTCTCCGACCTTGTCGATCTCCCCATTTTCCACGTAGAGTCGTGTTTCCGTCCCTCGAATTCGGTGGATGAAGGATTCGGTGTTTCCGCAGTCTTGGCACACTGGCATAATCACGCGCCCTCCTGGTTGATGGTGGTCACCTCGTCGGCAGGAACGAGCTCGTCGCGATCGCGGCGCTCATCGCAGTTCGTACAGTAGACGCCCTCATTTTCAATGTCGCTTCCGACAACCTCACCGCGCTTCATACCGACCTCTTGGATAGTGCCATCCTCGTACTTCTGGATGTCGCCGAACTGGACCTCTTCGATGATCCAGGAGAACGACCGGCCGCCGCACTCGGGACAGGCCATTGGCGCCGGCGTGTTCTTGCTGGACGTCATGTGTCGGCCTCCACGTTCTCTAGGGCCCGCTTGTATAGGGTATCCGTGATCTGCACGTCGATGGTGACTGTTCGATCATGGTGGATGGACGTACTCATAGCGGTGACTGTGGGTGAACTATCGCTGATCCCGGATCGCGTCGAGACTGAAGTCTTCGTCAGGGTCGCGGATAGCCTCGAGCGTGTCGGTGACGAATTCGAGTGCCTCAATCTCCGACTGGAGACGAGCGATTTCTTCCTCGCGGTCTTGGATGGCGTCAATGATGGCGGCTTCAGCCTGCTGGTAGTCCGCGTCGTCACGGGCGTCATTGTTGTCTGCCTCTTGGGCTGACGTAGTGAGTGCCGACGTCGGGAGTTTTCCGTCGGGGCGGGGGACGGTCTCTTCTTCGACTTCGATTGCGACGCGCCGAACGTGCTTACAGCCCCCCTCGGGTTCGCGGTCCTGGTAGTCCGGACAGGTACAGGTCTCGTCGATTATGTCGATGGTGTAGGTCTCGCCGGACTCGCCGGTGACTGAGTAGATGCCGCCCTGTTTGAGGAGCGCGACATCCATCGTCTCGTTGCGAGCGCGTTCGTCACGTCGGTCGGTACTCTGTGGGAGTGTTGGAGGCGAGTCGGATGCGTCTCCGGTCGCTGCGGTGGAGTGAGAGCTCACGATGCGATTCCTCCACCTGCTGGCAGGGGAGTGAAAAATGCCCGCGTCACAGATGGATCGTCAGGCGTCGAGGAGGCTGGCGATGACCTTGAGGGCGTTCTGGTAGTCGAGATCGCCATTCGTCTGCTTCTGGATGGTGTCCTGTATATCAGGCCTCCGTTTCCTGGTCGTCCTCCTCGAGGTGGGTGACGAGGACTCGGTGCGTGTCGGAGTCGTGGACGAGGCGCTGGCGCTTGAAGCCGTCTTGGGGATTCGAGCCGGCGAGGGCGATGACGAACCAACCGGAGTCGGGTGACCCACGAGTAGCGTCGAGGACGCGGTAGATGCGGCCGGAGTCCTCGTTGAGGAAGAGGACCTCCAAGTTCTCACTGTCCGGGGAGCGGTGTGCTCGATCAAGGGCAGCGAGGACGCACTCGTCCTCGAATTGGTCGCGGAACTGCTCGACTGATTGTGGGCTATCTGTGTCGCTCATCAGTTGTTCTTTCCTCTACCTCGTGAGGGGAAGAACAAACACTGGTTTATGGAAGCCGGGCGAGGATGTCGAGTACGTACTCGGAGCGGAGGGCTGTCTCGGAACCGGGTTCGACTCGCATATGAATCGCCCTCAACGTATGATGATGCGTATTCTGACCTGGATCTGATAGCGCAGGGCGGCGCGTCGATCGACACACTGTTTCCGGTCTGCTGGTTGTTAATCCCGCTTTCAATCTGCCTAGTGTTATCAGGGTGGATGCAAAAGTCCCTCGCGCCATGTGCAAAGTTGACGTACTCACAGAAGTGTTCTGTAGGTCCACTAGGCGGCGATGGATTTTCGACAATTGATGGTGGTTAGTATCTACGTATTATTGGCGAATTTTAGTCATATCCTGGCGATTGTATGAACGGTTTTCAGCAAAACGAAGAGATAGCGTGGATTTCGAAGATCAGTCTGGTAGTTGACTGTTTGCCGGCGAGTTAGGGCCAATTACCGCGCAGTCTAGCGATCCTACAGAGCAGACATAAAGAAGATTATCCGCTTTTGACGGACGACTACCTCCGCGTTGATCACACCGACCGCGGAGGAAGCCTCCTCACCCGCAGGGGTCTAAGTCAGTATTTGTTCAGCGAGAATTTTCGTAGCCAGATTACCGGGTTAACTTCTCTGATCCTTGCCGTACACCTGATATTGAGTGCTTGTGAGCGAGGATTCCAGATGATCATCGTCAAGCAATCGGATCACGTCCCACTTCTTTCTCATATCTGGTATATGAATGCCCCACTCTCCGTCATCATCCATCTGAATTTCTATCCCGAGGTCGTAATCACTCACAATATCTTCGACTTGCGCCCGATCAAGGGAACTATAGAGGCCTCGCTCCTCAATAGATTTCATCTTACGTAGTGCTCTGCGGTCACCAAGAATCGAATCAACAAATTCATCCATATTATGTATCCGCAACTCGGAACTGTCTATTCCAGTGAGAACGTCGTTGGCATGACGCTCGTACTGAGTTAAATAATCAAATATATCCTCGAATTTCTTTGAAGCAAAAACAAATATCGTGTCGTCATAGAGTATACAATCGATTCTTTGTGGAATTGTAATAACGGTATCTTCGAACTCGTGATACTGCTCATCCCTCTCACTTATCCGGAGATCATCTGTATTCCCTGAAATCTGCCGCTTCGAGAATTTCTGGAAAACAATCACGTGTTCGTCCGATTCATTACTGATTCGGAGCGCTTGGAAGCTGATATCTGAGAGGTCGTCGTAAGATTCCGTGTCGAAATATTCCTCGTTTAATAGGGGTTCGTAACGCTCAAAATGCTCAATACTGTCTGGATCGGCGTACTGGAGTGGAACAGTATCTTGTTCGGTGTTTGTTATATCGTATTCACGGATATCCCGGCTCCCGTCATCAACATCGGAGAGATAACTTCGGGCTCTGGAGGCCGCAATTGATTGTATCCTTTGTCGAACCTCGGGATCAAGGGGGATTTCGTGGTATTCTAACGCTGTCAGATTGCGTTCCGCTAGAAGAGAGTCGGTTGTGGGGACTTCTACCCCCAATATATAGTCACGGTAGAATTCTTGATCCGACTCCAGTAGATCTACTGCTTGCCGAAATCGATCAACCGGCATTTGAATTCCCTCTCTCTGTATGGATTACTACTGCCATTAAAGAACTAACTCATTGCCTTGGATGATAATTCTACACCGTCGCTGAACAGTACCTCCATACCCACCATTCCTCGCTCTTCCCCTAGATCAAGTTCTATTCTGGATTCAATCTTGTCAGTATTTCCAGCGGTGACAATAACCTCAGCAGTCTCCCACGAGATATCTTGAAAGGTATCGCGTTCAAGACTACTCGGGACGGAGGCACTGGTTGCACGACCCGTTTCGTCGTCGTAGTCCCACTTGACGATGCTATCTCCCCCACCCCACCCGTCTGGGCCAGCAAACTGAACAATGAATGTCGGATCAACGGGAATGTAATCATCTGTTTCTACCTTCGTCACTCGGAGAAGGTTGTACTTGGCCCGCTCGCCCGAATTGATCGTTATTCTACTCGGGTTCTGATCCTCAAACCAGTGAAGTTGGGTGTTTATTACGTATTCACTCTCGTCTAAATTTCCAGTCATACGCAACTCTGGTTTACAGTTTTCGGCTGAGGATCGACCACGGTTTTGGATCGGTACTCGGAATACTCGGGCAGAAATGTCCCCGTCCTCATCTGTTTCGAAAGCAGTTGCCGCTGATGCACCGATTGCTAATTTCGGCTTCGTATACCACCTCCATGCCCAGCTCTGAATGAAAGAGAAAACGAGTCCGCCAGAAAGCCCACCGATAATAGCACTGAGCAGGGGAATTGTAACGTTCGCCATTCTCGCTATAATCACTCGGAGATAGGCTATGATAATAAAAACATCCCAGTAGCTCACTAGATTAGCGAGTTCGCAGCATGGGCCTGTTACACCACCTCACTTCTGACAGTCAGTCACGTTGGAGAGACCAAGAGAGTCTCCGGCTACTCCGACTAACCCTGATTCGGTGATTCGTCTGTTAGTACATTGCACGCTACGACGACGATCAAGAGACGTTACTTAGAATAAAGCGAATTCGATGAGGAAGCGAAGCAGACAGCTGATTAACCGTTCGACAACAATATTGTCCGGTTGAGAATACCTCTATTCGTTCTCGAAGAACTTCTTATGAAGCTCTTTTGCTCGTTGGGGGTTGCCTGTTGTTTTTCTTGTCTCGTTTGAGGACAACCTGCTCGGAATATCCCCTCGGTCCAATTGAAGACATCGACCAACAGCGTTGGCACCTTCTAAGAGTGTTTTTGGGTGGTCAAACGGAGTCCTGTGAAGCATATTCTCCAGTGTTTGTGTTGGTGGCCGCCAGAGGGCTACTGCTCGACCGTATTTACTCTCTGGATTTGTTGAGATAAGTAGTGGAGTATCGTTAACCGAGAAATCTTGATTGACATTGAGTTCGTCAAAGGATATTTTCTTGTACTGATCTTCTTCAATCCAGTTGTAAGCGTCATATTGGATGGTATCTACAACGAAAAACATCCCGAGGTTGGCGTCATTAACAATATCAACTTCATTCACATTGTGATTGACAGGATAGGTCGCTATGACAAATTCCCCACTTCCTTCATCAACAATAGCATTGGGCCAAATTCCTTTCTTAGATCTTTTGAGGACAGTCCAAGTTCCCGCAAATTCTGCGACCGGCCTATTGTATTGACCCTGTTCAAGCGTTCCTCTAATGGGAAGGGGTAACACAAATTGGCCTTCGAAATCGTCTGCCTGGTGTCGCTCAGACATATGTACCTACTGTGTACATCGGAAGAACAAATAAGTGTACAGGGTTATTCTCCTACTCTATGGCAAAACGCCCTCAGATATCCGATGAACTCCACGAGTTTGTACATCGAATCCATGAGGAATATACTGGCTCCTCTGCAGGAAGCTTCGAACAGGCACTCAATACAGTAACACAACTTGCCGAATCTGAAATCCTTGACCGCGAAGGAACTGAACCGGGTTGGTATCCAGGTAAGTATGCGTCAGAAATCGTAAGTCGACTCTCGAATATGGGACGTGAAACTCAAAAAGGGAATTCAGGAATTTCATCGCGAGAGGGAGGAAGAGAATTAGAATTTCAGGTTAATCCTGACCAACAGGCAGTATACAAGGCTGTAATTGGGGAGGATGGTGGGATCAGCATCCCAGAGGCTGAAAGATCAGCATTAAATCTTGAGCAGGGACAGTTGATGCAGGTTATTGCTTACCCGATTAAAGATGAGTGACTCTGCTTGAAACAACTATGTTCAATCGAGGGTCGGAGCTACAACGACTGATGTCAGTAATTCAGAATCAGATCCAGACAGGTCACTTTCAAACCCGTCTGGATTATCTATGGCGTGTCTTGGATCATAGACAAAGCAGACGAGCTGACTGCAGTCGGGGTGCGCTCGATAGTGTTCCTTATCTTCTGCTAATTCGCTTTTAATTTCCCGCTCGTCGTGGTTCTCGCTCGCTAGCTTGACCTCGACACCGATTTTTTCGTCTTTTAGGAGGAAATCAATCCGACTAGCTGAACCACCGTGGCTTGGTGCTGCCTCCTCTTTCCGGAGATCTTCACATTGGACTGCGAGTAGAGCGTGGAGAATGTCCTGGACGTCATGTTCGTCCTGTATTTCAACAGATGGTCGGTTGTTATATCGGTCTTGGAGACGAGTGACTGCGAGAGGAAATCGCCGACATACGTGTTCAATCGCACCGAGGGTAGCCGGTGGCGTAGACTCACGTTCCTGAATATAATCGTCGACAAGTTCATAGAACTGTTCGACGTGGTTGTTCTGTTCATACTGTTCTTCAGTAGAACCATACGCCGGAATCATCACGTTCCCGACCCGCTCAGGATGAGTAAATGCGGTGAAATAGATCCTCCCACCATCGATTTTGGCCAGAATAGAGTCGATATCTACAGATCCATCTTCCCCGAGGAATACACCGTCCACATCTTCGAGTTCAAGATCCGCATCTGGGAAGGCATCCGATTTGGCGCGCTTTCCAAGGAGAGAACGTATCTCTTTTAGAAATCCGAGCGAAGGGGATGTCACCTCCAATATCTCCTTTTCAGAACTCCGTTCAGGGTGGACATAGTCAGTCCGCTCAAAATGGATCGAGAGTAAATACTCATTGTTCCGTTGGCCGAGGACGACTTTAGCGGTATCCTCGAATCGAACCCCTTCATCGTCGGATTCGGAGTAGGTGAATTCTTTTGAAACTGAAGAGACCATATTGTCCTCCCTTAGTTCAGGTTCCTACTTAATATGTCATGAGAAGCCATTCAATCACCGCTAGTTGGTGTGTTCTTGATGAAAGAATTTGGCCTTCCAGTGAGTTGGTCGGCTCGTAATGATTCCGGATGAAATTGTAATTCTGGGTCTTGGTGTTGTTGCTATATTGGCTGGTCTCGCTGTGGTGGCCCTTGGGGTCGGGCTTGCTGTCGTTCCTCCAACGATTCCTATCTTTAGCGCTGCGACAGAAATTGCGTCCCCCATCTATCTGATTATCGGAACCGCACTCCTCGTGATTGGTTTCGGGGCGATGTATGTAGCGCTCCGTGAGCTATTGGACGGAGTAGGGAGTGGGGTAGGCGGGAAAACTCGACGATAGGTCATAGTCCCTCGATTAGACTGGTAATGTCAGACAGTATACTTCGATATCTGGGGCAAGTGAGATCACCTGTTCTCGTTTTCTCAGCTCCGCCTTTCTGGATTCGATTCGGGATTCCAGCTGCTCGAGGCGTTGTTTTTGATTTCGAATCGCGATACGCATATCCGACCCTGTGTTCGCTTTCTCCTCATACGAATTGATGAACGACTGAATCCGATCTCGTTCTGCCTGTTCGTAGGCTTCCAAGTCAGAGAGTTCTTTCTGAACGTCCTGCTGACGGGTTTCGAGCAGATCTTCGCGGATGTCGGCGACCATACTACTGATGTACCTCTCGGCGGCCTCCTCGAGGTCGCCCCGTTGCTTGAGTAGCCGAGAGACCGTACTCTCATCTGGACGGGCGTGAACCGTCTCTGCATCAAGGACGCGCTGGCCGAGTGAACGCTGGGCGTCAAGTCCAGCGAGGTCGACGTAGACGGGGATAAGTTGCTCACGAATTGTCTTGCCAGTTGCATCTTCGAAGGCGACTTTGTAGACGAATGTGATGCCGGGCTGGTCGACGAACGGCAGCAGCTTCATTCCGGTCTTCCCCGCGTGCTGTTCCTGCTGGAGAACCAGATCACGAAGGGCCTGTAGAATATCCGCGTCCGGGGAGAGGTACTCGATTCCGTCGTGATCGATGGCGAAATCGCGACTGAAGGTGAACGGGCCCATCGTCTCAGGCTGACCACTATCAGTCACTGCGGGTGGGACTTCTGCCTCGTACAGCTGGTTTCCGCGCTTCTCGACTGAGCCCTCGAACGCCTCGATAGCTCGGGTGAAGAATTCCCGGATCTCCTGTTCACTTCCGAAGACATCCTCTGAATCGTCGACGATCGACTGAATCTCCTGTCGACTCTCAGAGTCGAACGTACTGCAGTCGATGAGACTCCGTTCGTACCACTCGAGGAGCGTCTGCTCACGCTCTTCCATCAGCTCCTCGAGTTCCTCTTTTGTTGCTGAGGCAGGTTCCTGGTTTTGGACGGATTTCATCAAGAGGGAGTCAATGTTGACGTCGTCCAGCATTCCGAGGACGTCTGCCGTCGCACCGACCTTCGACCGAATCTCCTCGACCTTGTCTTGGAGGAGCTCAAAGATCTCGGATTCCCGAGTGCCATCGAACTGG
>Ga0207851_100150_pt1 | contig 52390 bp, 74 predicted proteins | sample A23E3SouthBayCA_FD_187747 | JGI IMG/M metagenome (GOLD analysis project Ga0207851, IMG submission 187747) | Aerobic enrichment media microbial communities from Eden Landing Ponds, California, USA - A23 E3 (SPAdes) | ecosystem: Environmental > Aquatic > Marine > Unclassified | place: Emeryville... | reverse complement strand
GATGGCTCCCGGTGTCTTCACGGTCGCGTGTGCGAGCGCGATCCTCGAACGATCCGGCAGGACGATCGACGACCTCGCCGCCGAGGACGCGCTCGCCGACCGGGCAGCCGGCGTACAGCTCATCTATTCCGGGCTCAGCCGGACACGTGCGCTCGCGTCCGACCCGCCGTGGACGCGCGGCGATTCCGAACGCGGCAATCTCGACGTGCTCGTCGCCGATATCCTCGTCGCCCGAGGATTCTATCTGCTGGCTCGGACTGAGGCCAGTGACGAAGCCGTCGCAGTCGTTCGGGCGTTCGGACGCGATCAGACGATCGCGCACGAAACCGACGACGCGATCGCGGGCGATCTCGAACGGGACGTCTTCGAGTTGGCCGCCGTCGCAGGTGCGACCGCCGCCGGGACGACCCCCTCCCCACAGCTCCGGGAGTTCGCGACCGATCTCGGCCGCGACGGCACCGGGACGCTCCCGGGGACGCTCGAGGAGCAGCTCACGGCCGTCATCAGCGTCGATTCCAGCGGCACCGACGGCGTCCGGACCTCTGCCGATCACTGATCGTCCACCGTTCTCGCTGCAATCGAATCGAAACGCCTAAAGACAACTCGGGGTAACCAACAGGTGCGCGCCTGGGTAGCTTAGCGGTAAAGCGCGTCCTTGGTAAGGACGAGACCCCGGATTCAAATTCCGGCCTAGGCTTGTTCCTTCCGTTTTCAAGGGTTTCAGCGTCTCTACCGTGATCCATCATGAACGGGACTCAAGGACGCGACCCCGGGTGCTTCACGCGCACCCCGACGCCGTCGTGCGATTCAGTGGAATTGTCAGGCTCAAATGTAAAGGTATTTAAAATTTTGTCACGTCTAGTTCTAGTTTCTAGTAAGGAGGCGACGAAGCATGTCGTATGAAGACGAGAACAAGTACGAGGGAATAGTCCTCGTTACGGATGATGCACGGGAGTATCTTAATCCACGCCAAGAGATCGCGTACAAGGAGCACAGGAGAGAACTGGCGGAGTGGATACTTCACGAGGGTAAAAACCCGTCAAAAGCTGAAGGATACAGCAAGTCTACGGCGAAAAGCCGGATGAACAAGTTGGACTTGTTCTACCGGTGGGTCTGGGATGAGGAGCAGAGGTACGTCCAGGATATCACTACGGACCACGCCGATGACTGGATGAAGTGGCTGGCCCGGCAGGATTACAAGGAATCCACGAAGTGTCATTACCAGAAGTGCGCGCGCACGTTGTTCAAGTTTCAGCGTATGGAGAAGGGTCGTGACGTGGAGTGGGATCCGGAGATTGAGTACAGTGATCCGTCTACCAGCTACCAGCCCCGTGAGTACTTGTCCAAGGAAGACCGGAGGAAGATGAGGCAGGCTGCTATGGAGTACGGGTCGGTGCCTCACTACAATTCGATGAGTCCGGAAGAGCGTGAGAGGTACAAGACCCTGCTCTCTCAGAGGCTTCAGAAGCCGAAGGATGAAATCAGTAAGAAGGACTTCCTGGATGCGAACTCGTTCAAGTACACGTCGATGATCTACGTCGCGTTGGATGCTGGTCTCCGCCCAGTTGAGGTGAAGCGGGCGAACGTCTCTTGGTTCGATCAGGACAACGGTGTGCTCCGTATTCCGAAGGAGGATTCTGCGAAGAACCGGGAGAACTGGGTTGTCGCACTGAAATCAGAGACTGCGTCGATTCTCCGGAAGTGGATAGATGAGCGTAGTAGCAAGGAGAAGTATGATGGTCGGGATGCGTTATGGTTGACGCAGTACGGGAACCGGTACAACAAGGACAGCTACCGGCGTGACGTGTTCAGGAAGATAGCGAGGAAGGCAGGTCTTGACCTGGAGAACAGGGACTTGGTGCCGTACAGTATCCGGCACTCCACGGCGACTTTCATGGCTGAGCAGGAAGGCCTGGCTGTCGCCGGTCAGCAGGTGAGGCACAAGTCAAAGCAGTCCACTCAGAAGTACGAGCACAGTTCGACAGGTAGACAGCAGGATGCAGTTAACAGTATAGACTGACAAAGGGATAGAACATGGGCTTCGATGAGGATTTGAAGTGGAACGTGTTGTCCGTGGATTATCCGGAGGTAGCGGAGGGAATGTTGGCAGCTGCGGGTCTCACCGACGAAGGTTGGAAGGACAGTGATCTCTCCGAGGACCACGAAACAGTGTTCGATTTCTTCCTGGACGAGTTCAGGGGCGACGAGGTGACCGGCGAGGAACTCTTTGAACGGTTCAGGGAAGAGAAGAAGGGTGAACTGGAAGAAGGGTCTAGGCTGTTGGAGGAAGAGTATTTCTTCGAAATCCTCGACGAACTCACTGTGGCTGGCCGGTTACCCCGGATCCCGTTGCCGGACGGAGGATTCCACTACACTACGCCGCTTCACTGCCTCCGCCACTTGAAATACCGTGGAGAGACCGATGATATCGAGATCGACCAGTTGTACCGGTTCGAGGACAAGACCGGGTTGCCGCTACAGATCTTGGTGCAGCACGCCTTGAAGGAGGATATAATCTCGTTGGCTATGCCGGAAGCTGAAAAAGACTTGGGACAAGATGGTTAAGTAGATGAAACTCGGCGTCATCTCGGATGTTCACGCGAATCTTCCGGCGTTGGAAGCTGTTTTAGATGATATGCCGGAGGTGGATGAACTGGTGTGCCTCGGAGACATTGTTGGATACAATCCTTACCCCAGTGAGTGCCTGGATCTTGTCCGGGGAGAATGTGATGTCGTTCTTCAGGGGAACCATGACAGGGATGTCGAGGATCCAAGGCAGTACAGCAGGAACGAGCAGGCATACAAGGGCCTGGAGTTGGCTCTTGATGAATTGGGCAGTGACGACGTCGAGTACCTCGTGGAGCTGCCGGAGAAGACTGAGTTAGCCGGTGGCGATGTCTTGGCGGTTCACAGTCATCCACGGGCGACTGACCAGTACGTAATGCCGGACGACTTTCCAGAGGTGAAGAAGTACCTGGACGGCTACGATGCACTTCTTCTTGGTCACACCCACTTCCAGCACGAGGAACGATTCAACGAGGGCCTGGTATTGAATCCGGGGAGCGTAGGTCAGCCGCGAGATGGAACCTCAGCTGCTTACGCCGTAATAGATACTGAGACAATGGAATCTGAGCTCTATAGAACAAGTTACGATGTTTGGGAGACGGTGAAGAAGGTGGGAGAAAAGGATTTGCCGACTGAGACAGGTGAGCGACTTTTACCTGATGATGTAATTAGTATGGAGAGTAAACGTTCCAGGTATGACAGACGCAGAGGCCCTTGAGGAACTGGCGAAAGCGTTGAATCATACAGAGAAAGCCATGGATGCAGCAGATTCAGAGGAGGTCCGGAATATTTCGGAGCGTGGTTTCGAGCAGGTTTCGGACCGGGTGCAGGAATTGGTACAGGAAGTAGGGAGCCACGAGTAATCTGAAGGCTCTTGCCTACTCTGGTGAAACAGCTTTCCGACATCTGATATGGGTGAAACCGGAGTGATGAATACAGAGCGTTTAATCAGCACGCCATTCTGGCAGACGAGTAACAGCCTCGGTCACTGAGAGCATCGAGATTCTTGGAATGCTGGAATAAGCAATAAACCGTTTTACATACCAAATCAAAGTTCTCACATGAGCAGTGAACATGATGACCGTCCAGCGGGGCGTCTCGGTCGGTTAGCCCGCACCGCAACTCCGTGGGGATTTCCGATCCTCTATTTGGGATGGGCATTTCTGTTCTGGGCTCCGATTGTGCTATCAGATGAGTCAGTCTGGTCGTTTCCCAACGTTGGCCTGTTTCTCGTCGGCGGCCTGAGTCCATTGCTCGCGGGGTTGCTGTTGGCGTGGCTTACCCGGGGCTGGGATGGCCTCTCAGACCTCGGTACGCGACTGATTGAAGTCGGACGAATCGATCTGCGTTGGGGGCTCGTCATCGTCTTGTACTGGCCACTTTTCAATCTCTTCTTGGCAGGGGGAGCGTTATGGTTCGGGGTTACCGCGGAGCCCCTGGAGTTCATTTCGAGTGATCGCTTGTTCGATCCAGTGGCGCTGTTCTCGCTCGTTGCGTTTGCCTTTGTCTTCCCCCTTGTCGAAGAGATTGGGCTACGCGGATACTGGCTTGATCAGTTGCAAGAACGCTGGAGTGCGCTTACTGCGGGAGCCATCAACGGTACGACGTGGGCAATCTGGCACGCACCTTTCGTTCTCTTTCCCGGGTACTACGCCAACACGACTTTCGAGCCGGAGCTGTCGTGGTGGATGCCAATGCTCGTGCTCAATACCATCATTCTCGTCTGGATCTACAACAATACTCGTCGGAGTATTCTGGCGGTGCTCCTGTTCCACGCATTCGGAAACATGACCGGCGAACTGATGGGATTTGCACCTGAGATGTATCCGTTTATTCTCTCAGGGTACGCAGTTGCGGTGGTGATTCTCGTGGCTGGCTGGAGTCCTGGGTCGCTCCGCGGGTGGGGAATGCAGTCGCCACTCGCAAAGACAGCGACTGAGCGTTCATGAGGGGCTCCCCCAGGAGGTACTGACAGGCGTATCTCTGGGATATTATGCCTGCCAAATCAAGGGCAGAAGGTATGACCCGCCTTGCGGCGGTGAAGAAATCAGATTGAACGCCAGTCTGCTGAATACGCGCGTTCTATTCAGCACGAGCAGTCATATCATTCATATGGGAAATGTCTCTGTTTCACTGTCTTCGGTAAGAGCCAATCTGAAAAAAGTCGTTGTAACTGGTTTTTGTAGGGTGGTAGCTGAATCGATATCGGTGACGCGCAGCAGCTGGACTATGTCGCTTCTACCGGCCGCTACCCCTTCGCTGTAGAGGCGGTATCCTGCGGATTTCTTCCAGGCAACCGCGAGGACTCTACCTTCCAGCTAACGGAGGAGCACACGAATGTCGACCTGGTTCCGGGGTTCATGGATAATGACTACGAGGACCCGGATCTGGACCGTCTCCTCAAGAAGTTTCATGAGAGGGAGCCGCAGGTGACGGTGATCGGTGACGCCTACACCAGGGAAGACGCGGAGAAGTACCAGGAAACCATCGACGACCTCGCAGAGGAGTACACGTACCGACGTTTCATCGTTGCGCCGAAGTGCGAAGCGGCTTTCGACGTCCTGGACCCGGAGACTACGACCCTGGGATATGCGAATGGGAAGAGTTCAGTGCAGGCAGACGATCTTGGCCCGGCGAAATTCCGTGGATGGGACGCGCATATCCTTGGGGGCAACCCTAGGGACGCTTACAAGGCTATTCAGTCGTTGACTCAGCCGACTCTGGACGGACGGGAACCGGCGAACGTGGTCGGGTATGACACTAATCTGCCGTTGAGGATGGCGTACTGGGAGTATTGGACGCCGGAAGGTTGGCAGGACAACGGTCACTTGACGCCTCGGGAGACGGCGCGTAGATCTTACGAGGAAATCAAGCAGTATCTGGAAGAGAAGGGTGTGTGGCCTGAGACGGAGCCACGGGAACTGTACGGTCCTGCTGTCGAGGAGCCTGAGTTTAACATCTTCATGGACAGGGGCGGCGACCCGATACCCTCTCGTGAAGCATTGGAGAAGGCGTATGTCCAGGAATACGAGGAGAAGGATACGTTGGCGTTTGAGTCTGAGGTTCAGAAAGAGTTCGTGGAGTACCGGGAAGGTTTGACACCGGCTAACTGATAAAAACTCCTGACCTGCAAGTAATTGTATGCCCTTCGACGACTTCGACAGTTCGCCTCTGGATGGCCTGGATAAATCCGCCAGAACCCTTGACCGTTACCTGAGAAAGGGTGAGACCTCGTTTATCGGAGTCCGAGCCGGGTATGACAATGCTCCACGCCAGCATGACTTGAAAGAGGTTCTCGACTTGAGAGAAGATGTTGAAGGCGATTTGATGCCTGCGGAGTACCTCTATGATTGTATTGACGAGCATTTCGACGAAGGTGACTACGTCGACTGGACTACGGACGGCTTTGAAGATCTGGAACAGGTGGAGGAATATGATTACGAGGTAGCGGATCTTGTCGTCGAGGTTTACGAGCCGGGGGAGGACGGCCGCGATATCCTCCGCCTCTGAAACAGGCATTCAGCTTGTGGGCGAGGAGCCCCCTTCCTCAACGAGCCGTTAGGCGAATCAAGGTAGCGAGAGGAATCGACATAATACATAAAAAAGTTGTAAAGTATTCGAAGGTATGGAGCAGGCTGTCACGGCAAAGGTAAAGCTGGCAGAGTCTTGTGAGGAACTTGACCGAACTATTGAGAGCTTCTCACGGGCCGTGCAACACTGTATAGACACTGCCTGGAACAATAATCTACACTCTAAGAAAGAGATCAGGGAGAGCTGCTATTACGAGATCCGGGAGGAGTACAGTTTGCACTCACAGCTTGCGGTTACGGCGATTGATCAAACCTATGAGATGATTCAGGAAGCAGGTTCTAAACCTGAAGTCTCCGACCGTCTCAGTATTCGCTATAACTTTCCACGTAGTGCGTCAGTTAGTGGAGACTGGACGGAACTCTCTTTAGCTACACTGAATGGGCGGAAAAAGTTCAATATACAGATTCCGGAGTGTTACCAGCAATACTTGGATGCTGAGGTCTGCGAGAGCAACTTGATCCACGAGGACGGAGCGTACTATTTCTGTTTCGTGTTCGCTATACAGGTCGAAGAGCCGAGTGTTCGCCGTGACAGCCGAGTTCTCGGCGTCGACCTGGGCGTAAACAAGACTGCGGTCACAAGCGACGGCAGCTTCTACGGAACAGAAATCAAAAAGAAACGCAAGCAGCGGGACAATCTCGTTGCTGAAATCCAGTCTAAAGGCACACACGAGGCCCACAACCTGTTACAGAGGATTGGGTCTCGGTGGAAACGGTTCACCGACTGGAAAAACCACAACATCTCCCGCAAGATCGTCGACAGTGTAGAACCTGGTGATGTTATCGTCATGGAAGACCTGACCCATATCCGAGAGACCAATGACAATGCTACGGAGTGGGTTCACAAGTGGAGCTTCAGAGACCTACAAGACAAGATAGAGTACAAAGCTCATTTGAAAGGAGTTCGAGTAGTCTACATCAACCCAGAGAATACGTCCAACGAGTGCAGCAACTGCAGCCACGTAGACTCTGATAGTAGACACGGAGGTTTCTACAGGTGTGTGAACTGCGGGTTCACATTAGACGCTGATCTAAACGCTGCACGAAATATCGCCCGACGCTATACGCGGAATACTGGGCAAGCGGGTCGCCCTGTAAACCGGCCCAACGATTCGGGGAACTATGAAGCTGATGTCGCAAGGACGTTCGAAGCTGAGAACACCCGAAAGCCACTTCCTCACGAAGCGACTGCGTGAGCAGAAGCGAGATAGGTAGCGGTAGTTTACCAAAACAGTTATTTGACTATACACTCAAGTTGAGTTTGAGGTGTATTAACTGATGCAGGGTTCGATGCCTGACCTGTCGGAGAAAGGTTTGAGTCACGCACGTAGAGGCGACTTCACGGCGGCGAAGGAGTTGTTCGCGCAGTTGACGGTGAAGGCGGATATGAAGCAGAAGGGTATCCTGGACTCAGGCCAGGGCGGGGAAGAGTTCTGGAGCCAGGTGAACGAGGCGGCAAAGAAAGCGGTCGCCGTATTGGAAGGGGCTGGCCGCACCACTGATTCCGGCGAGGTCGTAGAACGTATTGAGGAACTGTTTTCCGGTATTTCCACTGGTTCGGGTATCTCGTACAAGGCGGGTGTTGGCGAGGCCGAGCAGAACGTGGACCAGTCATCTACTGACGAGGTGTTGCAGGACCGTATCGAGTTCTTGGAGGAGGAGATCAAGCGGTCGCAAGAAGATCTGATGGAGATGAAGGAGGAACTTGATGAACTACGGGATGAAAACTCCGATTAAGGTGTCTTCATGTCTTCCATGGATCAGCGATCGGAGTATTTCGATACGGCTGTCCGGTTGCTGCAGGACCGTTTAGAAGATGGGCAGCTCTTCTACGTCGGTTTCAGGCCGGGATTCGATGTTTCTCCGCACCAGGATGATTTCCGAGAAGTGCTGAAGGTTGTGGAGAATAGATCGGGCGAGTGGATTAAGGAGTCAAGGAAGCTGGACCATCTATGGGATTTCGTCGACCGGCATATCGATGACGAGGTTTACGTTGACTGGACGTTGAAGGAGTTCGACCAGCTGGAAGTGGTGGAGGAAGAAATATACGGGCATACCCAGAGCGAGTCATTGATTCTCCGTCTGTACGAACCAGGTTCCTCCCAGAAGCTGGAGAGTTAACCCGGCATCTGGCGGTTGATCCCGGGCAGGGCCGTTTCGAGTGCCTGTGTGACGGCGTAGGGGTTCGCGTCTTTTGTAACCGTCTCCGAGATCTCGACGGGGACGTGTTGGTCCTCGTTGCTGTAGTCGTCGAGGACGTTGTCGCCGCGTTTGATTTCGTTGGCCTGCTGCCGTGGATTGTAGTTTGCATCCATCTCAGTTCTCACCTCCTTGTTTCTCCGTAGTTTTCGACGAGGTAGTCGTACAGCCGGTGTTCAAAGCTGGCCTTCGCCATCGCCTGGACTTTGTCCAGATCTTCTTGTTCGTGGTATTCGCGCCACTCGCCGTCCGGGATAATCCCGGTGTAGTCGAGGACTTCCGCCGGTTCTTCTTCGTAGATCTCGGTTCTCTGGGTGGCGTAGAAAGCGGCCCGTGCTGGGTCGTCGACGGTGATGGTTTCTCTTTGTCCGGCGATGGTTTCCTTGATGTCGCCGTTGAGGACGCGGTCGGCCAGTCCTGCGAGTTCCTCGTTGACTACGTCAGTTTTCCCGATCAGAATCACCTTCTTCAGAGGCTTTCTGAGCAAGTTCGTCAAGAAGACGGTCTTCGTAGTTGCTGAGAACCTCACCGAGTTTTCCGCCGACCATCTGGCTGTGGTTGCCCATGAGTTCACCGAGGCGTTCCAACTCAGCCTTCAGCTTCATGTCCTCGTCCGAGTTGAGCTGGTTGGCTGCGGCCTTGTACTTCTGATTTTGAAGAGCTTGTAGAGCGCCGTCGTAGTCTGATATTGCCATAGTGTTCTATTCACCTTCAAGCATGTCGTCGATTTTGTGGAATCCGAGGGTTTCTCCGTGTTCTTTGTCGTGGATGGCGACGGCCTGCAATCCTTCACTGAGCGGCAGGTAAATGAGGTCGTAGCGTTCGCCGTCTCCAGTGTCGATTGAGAAGTAGGGTTGGGTGCTGCCGTACACTTCGTGGCCGTGGTCTTCGGCCTGGTCTTCGACTATACTCCGGGTCTTGTCTTCCGGCAGGTTCCGTGGGATCGTGTATTCGTCTTCGTTCAGCAGTATAGAGCCGCCTAAAGGTTCGCTCAGGGTTTCGTCGTACTCGACACGTCCTATACGGAGTCACCTGTCGGAGTTCTTGCCATCGGCTTTTTTATCAGCTTGGGTGAACTCTCGGTTTCCGCATTTCGGGCAGATCGCCATGTCGTCCGGTTCTCGGTTGCCGCACTCGGTACATTCCTTCATCCAGTATCACTCTCCGTCTGCGAAGCGGGAAAAGCTGGCTTGTTCGGTTTCGTCGGGGATGTCTACAGAGTCAGAGATCGACTTGTCCTCCAGCTCGCTGTAGTCCGGTTCCCGAAGTATCTCCCAGTCTCTCCGGTCGACATATCTCTCCAGGTACGATGCTTTGAGGCGGGTGAATCGGTCTGTGTCGTCTTCCAATTCTTCGAGTTCGCCTTCCAGGGTGTGCTGGTATCGCTTGACTTCGAGGAACCGGTCGGTATCCCTCCAGTAGTGCGCCTTCGAGTCCGTGTCTCTGCCGAGCAACTGGTACTCGATGTCTTCCTGGTCGGGGAAGCTGTGGATGAGTGCGTCGGACGGGTCGGGTTGAGAAGCTTCTTTGTAGAGCTGTTTCCCGGTGTAGTAGTTTATACCGGCCTGGCTCATCTCTCTAAACAGTTGGTCGATATCGTCTACGGGAAGATCCGGGACCTCGATTGATTCCACAGAACTCGCGGTGTGCAGGTCGGTGAAGATCTGGCCAGGATAGTCGTAGTCTTGCAGCATCTCTTCCGCCGTCTCTTCGTTTACGCTGTCAACCTCGGCCAGCTGTTCTACGTGGTCCTGCAGTACGTCGTCTACTCCGACGCAGTACCACCTGCTAGCCTCTCTCGCTTCTCTTTGCCTTCTTTCCAGATCTGCCAGCCCACGGTTCCTTCCTCGTAGTTGGTGGAGTTCGGGTAGTTAGTTCCAAGCGTGAGAAATCCGGGTAGTTCGTCTTCTAACAGCCTGATCTGCCAGCCGAGGAAGAGAGGATCACCTTCGGCGTGGAAGTGAGCGTATCTTTCGGTGCTCCTATTTTTCTTGTATGTGATCAGGCATTCCTGTGATTCCTGGCACCACTCTAACGTGTGTTCACAGTGCTTGAAGTGGCTGGTAGTCCATTTCTCGGAGTCATAGTTTCTGGAGAGACATACGTCGTAGGCGGTACTACGGTTCTCAGTGATTGCTGTCTCTATTTCAGGTGTACCCGGAGGCTGAGCCGGTGGATCTGTATTCACTATTTCATCAAAGTGGGTGTAAGTAACTGCGACTACTGCCACAGTTACGAGAAGGAGTAGAATGATGGCTATGACCTGTCCTGAACCTTTTCGCTCCACTGCTATTTTCCACCCCCTGCAAAGTCGCTGAGGGTGGTCCCCTCGGTATCCTCCAAGTCGACCAGGTCTACTTCGTGGTCTCCAAGAGCCTCCTGCTGTACTTCCTCTGCTTCCTGTCCGGCTTGTTCTTTGACGGCTTCGTAGTCGATTTCCGGGAACTCATCTTCCTCCAATTCTCGGATTTCTCCGCCCATCGGAGTGCCTCGTGTTTGCCAGGCCCGGTGTTGGTCCAACGTCAGTGAGTCGCCCTGGACTGCGTACCCGTCCATGTTGAAGAAGACCATGTTCAACGCAGTCATTTTGGCACAGGTGCTGTCCTTGTCCTGGCCGTAAAACACAGCGTCGACGCCGTCGGGTATCTGTTTGGCGGCATATATCAGGAGTCTCCCGGTTCCGGATGCTGGGTCGGCAATGGTGTATGGTTCTTCCCGTTCTGATTCTTCGTCGGCGTCAATCACCATCTCTGCTTTCATCTCGCAGAGGTTGTGTGGTGTGAAGTGTTGGCCGAAGTGGTCGCTGCTTTGCCCGAGTTCCTCGTACACGATGCCGAGGATGTCGGTGTTGGTTTCGCCCATCGCCTTTTGGAGTTCTCCGAAGGCTTCTGCGAAGATCTGAGCTTCTTCCTCTCCGTAGTCTTCGAGTGTTTCCAGGTAGTTTTCGTCATCTCTCTGCAGGCTGTAGAGCATGAGGTCGAGCCAGTCGTCGTAGGCTCGGTGCATGGAGTGACCGTACATCCGGGTTTCTTCGAGCTTGTCGACGACGGGTTCAGCTGCTTCCTTGTAGCTTGGATCCGATGCTATTGGTGATTCTCACCTCCAGTATTTCTTTGCTCTTCCAGAGTGGAACTTGTCTTTCTCCTGAGTCCGCGATTCAAGTGACTGAGGAATGAGACTCCCAATCCGGATGCGAGTAGCATGGTGGCTGTCATCCCGTCTCCAGAGATCGCAGTGACGATGCTTCCCAGCATTGCGATTGTTCCTATAACCAATCCATCGTGTTCGAGGTTTTTCTGACCTTGAGCACTGTGTAGGTTGTATCCGAACTCGTGTTCCATAGTATCTATTCGCCTCCGATTTTCTGAGGTATGTAGTATGGTTCGTTGAGGTCGAATTTCTCGACACGCTCCAGTTCGACATCTTCCTCGACGTACTGGTCGATGGCTTCTTCAGCTGCCTCCAAGGTGATCGCTCCTGACCTGCCGCCGAGTTGCTCTGGATGTGTTCGATACAGGCAGTCGAGGCACGGCCCGTAACCGGCCTTGTTCATGATTCCCGCCCTGCTGCTCCACGGCCCTTTCAACGTGACCTGTTCGCCGTCAACAGTCTCGATTTCGTAGTGGCGTCCGTTGAATCCGTCTTGCTGGCCGCCATCCCACACGAAGAACTGGACGTAACCGCTGGGTTCGTGTTCGGCGTACCACAGCCCGGTTTCCTCTGACCCTTGGAATTGGAGGTCGCTGGTGTCCGGGACCTCGTCTACGTAAGCAATGAGTCGTGGGTCGTTTCCAAAGTCTTCCTTCCAGTCGATTTCAGCATCCTCTATCTCGATTCTGTATCACCATCAGATGGGTCCATTTTATATACTCCACAGAATTTGTGGAGAGCCTCAAGTACCTCTTCCGCATGGTCATTTAATTCGTCCTTTTCGCTCAAGGCCAGGTATAGACCGTGTAACTGTAATTTTGAGAGTTCAACTACTCTTCTTGGTGGTGTTGACTGACCTATAATCTGTGGAGTTTCATATCGATCTGCGATTAATCATCACCTTCTTCGAGCTCTTCTTGTAGGATTTGTCGTCCGTGTGTGCCGAGATTGAAGGCGGCCTGTTCCACCAGCTTCCGAGCGCCCTCTGCTTCTTCGTGACTGTCGAAGTCGATTGCTTTCTTCAGGTCGGCAAGCCAGAGATGGATGTCAGACTTCTCTGCTAATTCATCGACGGATTCGTAATTGTAGTTGCTGTCTTTGCACCACTCCTCTGGGTGTTCTCTTGTCAGTGCATCTCCCGTAACTCCCTTAGGCGCATTTTGGATCCAGGAATACGCAGTTGTCTTCAGCTCTGGGTTATTAGAATCGTCTTCTGCCTCAGAGTCTGCTTGTAGATCTTCGGGTACTGTCAGGGTGATGTAGTCGGTGACGTCGAAGTCAAACTTATCTTGGAAGAACTGGATGTCTTCTCTGCACTCCTTACAGAAGTCGTCGTCCGAGCAGGACTGGCACATGTCCACCATCCGGGCGACAACTGATTTCGTCTCTTCCTCCATCGTCAGCACTGCTGATTCTCACCCTTTGCGTGTTTCCGAGCCATCTCTGATTTCCGTATGTCGATGATTCTGTAGCCTCCGATATCTTGGAGAGCTTTCCTGATTTTAGTGTGGTCAGCTCCGCCGTAGTCCTCGTTGAATATCTCGTAGAATTTCTCCCGGTCCGCAGCGTTCTCAACGAGTCTCTGGAAAAGCTCAAGAGCTGATCCTTCGAGTCGTTCCTCCACTTGTTCCAGTTCTTCTTCAGATATAGGGTGCCTGTATAGCATAGGGAGGCGGTGGTCGGTTCCTGGCGTCGAAATTGGCTCTGCCAGTTCGTCCATGAACGTGTCTTCCTCTGGTTCCAGGTAGTGGAGGAAGTACATCGTGGAGTAGCCTTCCCTGTAGGAACTGGATGTGGCGTCGACGAAGATCAGGCGTTTCCTGAGTTCCTCGGTTAGATCAGAAGTCAGGAATCTTGAGGGAGCGTGAAGGATAACGACGTTTTCGTTGTCTTCGGATTCTTCTATGCTATACCGACACTTTTCCTGCAGCGATTTCTCTATACAGTGCTCGACGGTGTCTTCTACACTCACTCTGTATCACCCATCTGTTCTTCCATCTCAGCGTATTGCCCTCCGAATGCCTCAGCTACGACACCAGGCCAAATCAGCATACAAGCTAAAATACAGATATCCAAGGTATAGTCCTGATTTTCTATATTCCTCCAGGCAATTACTCCGATTATTGCTCCCCAGAAGAAGTAGCCGAGGATAAGCCAGGGAATGAAGCTCAGATTCAGTGTGATGGTTTCTGGAAGAGTAAAAGTTAGCGTCCAACTCACTCTGTATCACCTTCTGCTACTCCGAACTCTTCGAGTATGGCGTCGTGCCATGTTCTGTCGCCTTTTACTTCTTCGAGCTTTTCGTGGTCGTCATCGTCAAAGGTCTCGTAGATCCTCTTCATGTCACCAACTTACCAAGTGACCTTTTTATATCTAATTCAGAATGAGTCCAGTGCGGCTTGGTCCTCGAACCCCGGCAGCTGGTACGGCATGACAAGGTCTCCGTGTTCAACGGCGTCCCCGAGGTATTCCTGTTGTTTCCCGATTCCAGAGGTCTGACTGAACGGGTACTTGGCCTCGGGTTCGGCTTCGTTGAGTAGGCCGCGTAGTGTTCTGCCGTCGCTGACCTCGGCATCAAGATACTTCTTCCCGATCAAAACGTAGACCTCGTCACCGGAGTCCCAGTCAAGCCAGGTGTCAAGGTTGTCTTCGACGACGTCCAGCCATTCGTCGTTGTCCACGTCTTCGATGGTGGCGTCGTACTCCCAGATCGCGGTTTCGTTATGCAAGAGTCCGAATTTGGCGGAGATGATGTACCACTGGTCGCTGAACTCGTCGGCGAACTCTTTCTTCTTGTCGAAGTATCCGGAGTCGTAGACGTCTCTGGCGGGTGTGATTCCTGTGGCGTCTTTCTGTTTTCCGCAGCCGACGAGGACGTACGTCGAGTTCTCGAAGTCTTTGAAGCTGCCCTGGTTATCCAGGCTCAGGTCTTCGTAGCAGCTGTTGCAGTAGGTGCCGTCCTCGAAACCCATGAGGGAGAACTGCAGGCTGTCGCATTCGTCGCAGAAGGCTTCTGAAAGGTCTTCGACGTGGCGTATGTCGTCCCGGTCGATGACCCGTTCAGTGTCGCTTTGCTGGTCTCTGTAGTTTCTCAGGAACTCTTCCCGTTGCTCGTGCTTTCCGTCGATCTCTTCGATGAAGTAGTCGGAGAAGTCGAAGAACCATGGGTAGGTGATCTGAGAGTTCTGGGCGTTTTCAAGTGCTTCTTCGATGTGCTGTCTTTGCCGTTGATACCATTCCTGTAGTGCTTCGCCGGGTTCGCTGACTTGGTTCCAGTCCTGAAGTGTATTCCCCACTCCGGTCGCTCACCTTAGGGCAGGCTTTCTCAATTAGATATAAAAACAGGATTGAGTATCTGGTTGTTGTGGAGGCGATAGCTGAGTGGTAGATCCTGTGCTTGTAATCGGAGCTTCGATACTCTTGGCGGTCATATCCGCTGGAATCGGCCTCTCTGTCGATATTCCTTTCGTGGAGTATGGGCTGCCGATGCTGGTGTTACTGGTTGGCTCTGGGATCTACACTTTGCAGACGGAGGGTGTCTCAGGTGTCGCAGATAGCATTTCCAAGAGTATCTTTATCGGCGTGGTCTCCACTTCTCTGATGGTTCTTGTTATGCAGAGAGAGAAGTAGTTTCCCTCAGATTCACTCGCTATAGACGTCCCCAGAGACATCTACGATAGGTTCAGCATCGGATTCTCGTAGTTCCTCACTTAACTTGAAGCCGAGGCCACCCCTGTCCCAGTATGCATGGACTCCTTCGACGTTGTCGAATACTATCAGAGACGCTCCGCTTCCTGTTGTGTAGCAAGAGACGGTCTGTCCTCGGACGTCGTATGACCACAGTGTTTGCACGTTGTCCGGGACTTTGTCGACCAGTTCGTAGTCTACCGGTTCGACGTTATCTTTCTCCTCGAACTGTTTCCTGAGCCGATAGTATTCGTTGGAGTTCATGGTACGCTGCTTCAGGAGAAATCTCCTAAACCACTTTGCTCAGTCGAATCGTCATCTTCCTCTTCTTCCTCGTAATCTTCCATCCGGGCTTCTTCTTCCTCAGTTACGCTCTCGCAGTATCGTCGGATGAAGATATTCGCCAGTTCTCTGGTCTGATCCAGTTCTTGAGACCCTTCTTGGATATTCTCCTCACCAACGTCCTGCACGAACCCCATGAAACGGATGCTATACTCGTCATCACCCTCCTCTTCAGCCAAGTCAGCGCCACAGAGGAAGTCCAGAGCACGGCGAATCCACACCTGCCTCACCGTGCCGTTATGCATGTATTGGTTGACTTTCTCGGTCAAATCATCAAGAGAGACATCGACCGGGATCTCCTTCTGCCCGTTCGTTGCCTGCCAGATCTCGTACTGGTCATCATTCAGGTACTCTGGGAAGATCTTGTGCCACAGAAACGTCGCAAGGTACGGCCCTGGCGGAGCATCGTTGCAGATCGGCTTCTGGACCTTGAATGGGCTGAAATGCTTCGGGTAGCCCCTCAGAGTCTGATATTCGCCTTCCTCACCCAGGACATAGCTCAATGAATCCTCTGCATCGAGATCATTATCACGGAACTCGAACTCCAGCTGTGTCACCCGTTGGAACTCGTAACGCGACCTCAATGCGTCCTGGTTGAAATGATACCGTATAAGGACCGGGTTGCTCGTGAAGTCGAACTTGTCCTCCTCCGAGATAATTCGTTGAAGCCGCGTTCCGATCTGCGGGGCGGAAGACCCTCCGATTATAATAACGATGTCGCATGTCTCTGGAACAGTATAGCCACCCTCGGCATGTTTCAAACCTAAGTCATCGTCATAGTTGACAATCTGCTCCAGCTCTGAAAGAATCGCCTTTCGCTCATTCGGGAACGTCCTCTTGATCTCCCCGATAAGGCCGTACGAATCGTCGAAAAACACTGTGAAATCCGGTGTCAGAGTCTTCTCACCAGCATCCAAAGAAGGGAATCGGTCGAAGTAGAACCTGTCAAATTCTTCCGCGTAAATGTAGTTCATCGATGCTTCCCAGCAAGAAACGATATCAACCGCTTTATCGTAGACGCTGAACTCTTTCAGTAGCTCTTCTCGACTATCAGAAGACACGGCTGTTCAACCCCCGACAAAATCTTCAACCCCGTAACTTGCCTGTTCTTTCAGCTCGACAGCGCTTTCATCGAGATCTTTGTACAGCTTGTCAGAGATCCGCATCAGGAAATTCGTCGACCCTCTGTAGCTCGGGACGATTTTGACTGTCTTCGAATCGGTGACGAAGACGTCACAGCTCGAGCCGTCATTGAAATCCAAGACCGAGATATGGGCGTATGGATTCTTGTGGTAGACGGTTACGCTCGACCTTGACAAGTCGGCAAGCGCTTCGATCAGATCCTCGTTGTCTTTTGTAGACTGGAACACCGGGTTGGCGAACTTGACCTCGATTTCCTGGATATCACCGGTGTCTCGTGACCGTTCCTTGTCGGTGAAGAGCTCCGCCTTTTCTTGACCGAAGCCGACGTAGTCCTCCAGTAGGTAGTTGAAGAACAGTTCTACGTTGCCGGAGGACAGCTTCGTTGTGCCGTCACGGGTGATGGTAGCTTCTAAATTGACTTCGGACTCTGACATCGACTTGAACAGAACCGAGTCCACGTAGTTTCCGCCCTCACGGGCTGCCCGGAAAACTTCAGGGTAAGGGCGTGTTTTGTAGGATATCTCTCCCTCTTCCCTGTGGGAGTAAGCAACCGCTTGCGTGACGATGATTTTCGAGTTGTAGTCTACGGCCTCACTGAACAGGTCAAGGACCGTTTCTAGGTCTCTCGATGTAGCGTAGAACTCGGAGATATGCGGTTCACATTTACTGATTACCCAGCCCAGGCCTCGTTCAAAGAAATCGGCTCCTTGGGCGGTGAAGGCTGTCCAGACCTGCGTGTCTTCGTGGTTGAATATGGCGAAGGAGCCACTGACAGTTCTCCCTGATCTCTTGATTTTCCGGGTTACGTCTACTTCGTAGTGGTCTCCGTGGTCGACGATTTCGACGCTTGCCTTGTTGAATCGAGTGTTCAGGAACTCAAACTGCTGGATGGGGTTTTCGTGAGCGACTATAGATTTGAAGCTGACTGAGGATCGGGGGTTTTCCTTCAGATATGACTCGATCCCGCGGCGAATCTGCGATAGCGAGCAATCCGAGTATGCTCCTAAATCGGAGCTCTCCCCTAATCCGTACATTGTAGTTACTCTATGGCCATCCAGTTGTGCTTATTAACTGAGTTCAACTCTGCCTCGTGAGATAAATCTTTATCACGAGACAAGAACCCAGGTATTGTCGATTCACGGGGTGGAAGCATGCTTGGTGTCCTCTCTTTCAGATCTTGTTTGACTTCCGTTGACCGGTTTCGTACTGGTATTCTACGTGGGACGGTGATCCCCGTAGAGACCTACGACCCTCTCTATGTTGTCGATTCGGTGCCTGAATCCTTAAAATCGAGCCAACCACGGTGAAAGTGCTTCTCTACCTGACCAAAGGCTGATTTCATACAGATTCAGACTGGGCTAACCAAGTTCAATCCTCGACCCCCCATTTATTGATTATATACTCAAGTTTGTGAAAGAGTTTATTGCATAGAAGAGTGTATTCCTATACGGTATGAGCCGGGTTAATCCTCGTGAAAGACCAGGCGAATCGGAACAGCAGGAGCAAACTGGGCGAGCAGTTCACCATCCCGACGAGGTCCTGGACTACTACACCCGTGAGTTCGTCAAGAATACTCTGCCTTTAGATAGGCGGGACAAGATAGCGGAAGACGCCCGTTTCCTGGACAGGCGGGAGGACGACTTCCTGCTTATCTACCCGGACGACACCAGGGTCTTTGTCGGTCGTGATGACACGGCTTCAAACTCTGGATTATTCGGATACTGTGTTGCTCCAGAAGACTCGCTGCCGATGATCGACACGGTCGACGAGGCATTGGACTTGTTGAAGCCGAATCGTGTAGCTGAGAGACTGAGGGACGATTCCCGGGGGGATCCTGTGCGGCAGGGTGAGTGGTGGTTCCTCTCTGACTGTGGGGAGCCGCGTAGTCAGGTGTTCAAGGGAGAGGTAGCGAGTCGTCCGTACGGTGCTAGCCCGTTGCAGAATCATGTTCCCCGTGACTACGCTTTCGGAGCCACTGAAGATGAGATTATAGCCGAACTCACGGACAGATACGAGCCGTTCGGAGACAGTGTTGACTCTTTAGCTGGCTTGGTGGAAGACATCACGGATCCGAGACATGCAAGTGATTTGGATAGTTACCTGCAGGAGGACGCGGGTTTCTCGATCCGGGATATGCGCCGGGAAGTGTTCCAAGGTGTCTACGTCAGGGGAACGGTTCGACACAGGTCCGGCGAACACGAGATGTTGAGCCTGGGTGAGGAGTGGCACCTGGCGTTGACTCACCCCCTGAGTGTGCGCAGTGCTGATCCGAACAATATCTACGATTACCGCTCCTTGAGTCTTGGTTCCGGCGTTATGGACTGATCGCTCTCTCAGTCGGTATCTTCCCAGGCTTCGGCTTTCAACTTGTTCTCGAGCTCGCTGGTATCCAGGTCAGACTCCTCCAAGACCTCGAAGCGTTCGCTCTCCCGCTCCTCCAGATCTTCGTACCGTTCCTGGAAGTCATCAAGCAGGCTAAGTGCTTCGTCGGAGTCGGCTTCGATCTGCTGTACGAAGTATTCTCCGAGAGCGGTCAAGGCGTAGGTTTGGTTGACGTCGACGGGACGGTAGACGAGTTCGGCGTCGATCAGGGATTCGATGTTTCTCTGGAGTCCGGACCTGGTGATGTCGAGGTCGTCGGTGAGGCTGGATACGTCTCCTTCGCCGTCGAGTTCGATGAGTACGGCGAGCCGGGGCTTGTTGCCCAGGGCTTTGTAGATCTCCGAGAGGCGTTCAAGTTCTTCGAGTCCGGTCACTACTCCGGTCGATACTCTCTGCCTGGATTTAAAAACTTCCCAGTCTTCTGCTATTGAGTATCTAATCAACTTCAGGGTAAAGTTTATTCAACTGCACCATTTATACCCTGGTTGAAGGGAGGTACTGAGGCCAGTCATGATCGGGAAACTACCGACTGTGTTCGGCGGCGGAGAACAGGCAGAAGAACAGGAGAGGGAGGTCAGTAAGGCGGAGATCAAGAAGCTGCGGGACAACGAGGCAGAGATCCTGGACGGTGACCTCGACGAGGAAGTCCTCGGCACCGGCCACACCCGGCTCGAACTGAAGCGGGACCTGCGGAAGAGGCAGGAACACCTGTGGGAGCTGAAGGACCAGATCCTAGAGCACTGGGAGGAGTACCAGCACTACCTCGGCCACCTGCAGCAGGACCGGGGCGGCATCCTGAACCTGGAGTCGAAGGCGCGGGCGGTGGAGGCAAAGAAAGCGGCGAAGGACAAGGAGCAACTGTTCAAGCTGCTGTGGAAGGAGTACGCGGCGACGAAGAACGCTCTTCGGAAGGACGAGAAGATGCAGATCCTCTCCGGCAGGGACTACAACATGAGCTTCACGGAGATGGATACGCTGGAGATGGAGGAGGAGATCACGGCGTTCGAGTCGGATATGTCGCAGCAGAACCGGAAGGTGGAGCGTTTCAACGCCGAGTTGAACCGGGCGGATGCGGACGTCGAACTGGATTTCTCTGACCTGGAGAAGGATATCCCGGAATTGGCGATGTCGGATGCGGACGAGGACATCCAGTTGTTCATCGAGGGCGAGCTACCCGAAGCACCTGCCGCATCGATGGACGAAAGCGAGTGGAGTTAGAAAAATTCTTCCAGGTTTTCGTTCTCTTCTCCGGATTCTGGAGCTGTGTCGATGAGGCTGGGCTGTGCTCTAAACGTGCAGTCCAGTTCGTCCCATTTCTCTTCCTGGTGCTGTTTCAGGTCCTCGTTGGTGACGTCTTTCTCCACGTCGACGTAGTCCAGTTCGACGGGGACTGGTTCGTGGAAGCCGTGCTGTACGATGGCCTGCCCGACTTTCAGGGACTGGCTGTAGTTCCTCTGCAGCTGGGAGAGATTCATCGACTCTGCGATGGATTTAAATTGGCGGTGGTCTCCGGTAGGTAGCAGGAGCTTGGTGTCGGTGTTTGCCTTGATCGAGTCCGTGAGCTTCGTGGCTTCCTGGTCGGAGACGATCAACCCGAGGCCGAACTCTCGTGCCCGTGCGGTCAGGTCATCGATCTCCGGTATTCCGGCAGCGTCACTCTGCTCTTTCTTGTAGCTGAAAATTTGCTTGGCTTCGTCCATCACCAGGACCAGCTGCAATCCTCCGGTCCGGGACTGGTTGTGGAAAAGATACTCGTAGAGGTAGGCGAACAGGATTTCCTGGATGAAGTTCTGGATATCCCGATTTAATCCGCCGAACTCGAAGACGACGTTTCTCTGCATCAGTTCTTCTATGTTGTAGCCTTTGCTGCAGTCGAAGATCGGCCCGGTTACCTGCGTCATCGGGTCAACCCTGTTGAGGACGGTGTCCCGGTAGTTCGAGGTCTTCCTAACGTAGTTGACTTTGTCCGCCTCCATCAACTCTCGGAGCTCGAAGAGGCTGGGGTAGGGTTCGCTGCGTTCCCGGAACAAGTTGTATTGTTTGTAGAGTTCGAGTACGTGGTTCAGGATGTAGTTTTTCGAGCCAGAGAGCAGGTCGGTGGCGTGGCTGAAGATTTCGCTTAGCACCATTGTCCAGCGCACGAGCCCGACTCCTTCCGGCGGCTTCAACGGGTTGAACCTGAGCCTGGTCCACGGAATTACGAGGATGTCGTCGCGTTTGTTGATGAGGTGGCGGTAGTCCTGTTTCCGGTCAAAAGCCCACCACGGCACGGACAGCTGGAGGAGGACGTTGTTGATAGCAGTGGTTTTCCCGGATCCTGTTTTTCCTACGCCGAGGAAGTGTTTGGACAGGTCGTCTTCTTCGATGGCGTAGACCTGGTTCCGGTGCAGGGTTTCTCCGAGCCTGATGTGGTTGTCTGTGTGGCCGACGTTCGGCGTGGATTCCTTGAACGGGTATTCCTGGTGCTTCTGGATGTAGATGTTGAGCCGGGTCTTCGCTCTCTGTGCAGCGGCCTCGTTGCCGATTTGCTCGGCGTAGGTGAGGCGTTGCAGCAGCTGCTTCGCCTTCGGGTCATCGTGCAGGTGGAGTTCTTCCAGTCGTCTCTGAAACCGGTTGACGTCGGCCATCGGCGTGGGAAAGAATAATATGCATGAGTTTTTCGTATGTTTTCATGGGTTTTGAGAAAGGTGAGATGGGGAAGGCCTTGAACCGGATTGAGAAGAAGTTCAGCTGTCCATTACATCCGCGATGTCCTTTGATGTTCGATTCTGAGGAGGAAGCTCTGGAGCATTTCTGCAATGAACATAGAATCGTTAAGCTGGAGGAACCTCAGAAGTCTCCGAGTCCGACCTGTTCCGTATCGTCTTCGTCCTCTTCTAATTCTTCGTCTTCGTCGAGGCCGTGCTCTTCTCTCACCCTTTCAGGCAAGTGGAGGACTCCGGATTCCGGGCTTTGATCGTTGCGGTACACACCAGCTTCTCCGAACTCCTTGAAGAGTTCGTGGCAGTCGACTCCGTACTTGTTCTCCAGGTGTGTGGTATCGCTGGTCAACGCCCAGCTTGCCGTCCTGAGATTCCGGTATTTCTCCCCGTCTTCCGTGATCAGGAGTCGGGCCAGTTCTTCGTCTACGCCGTCTACCCGGCTGAGTTCTTCGATAAAGTGGTCTTGTGCCAAATCATCTACGTGGAAAGTGTCGTAGACCTCTTCGCTACCCCGGTCAAGTACGGAGACTTCGTCGATGATCCGAGTCCCGGTTACTTTGTTGCTGCCCCGAAGCGTGGGAGACAACTGGTATTTTTCCAGTGCGTTCTCTGGTGCGAGTTCCAAGTACTGCGGCCGGTAGTCCACGAAAACATCGTTCGTATCCTCAGTTTCCTGTTCGAGGATATCAGCGGCGGTTCCAAAAAGTGCCCTAAACGGGAGAACGTATTCGTCTCCGTCGAGGAGGAGTGACCCGCCGAGTGATTCGTTCAGGTCAGGCCGGAACTCTGGATCGGGAAGAGAACGGTACCCGTGGTCCTTGATGTCCTCTTGCTGTGTCCATGGCTGCTGGTAGACGTAGTCTTGGAGTCTTCCTTTCGGGTCGCCATGGGTGAGTCTCCAGCGGTCGTCTTCCCGTAGCTCTCCCTCGCTGTCTCTGCTGGCGAGGATTACCTCGGAGTGTTCCGGTGTGTACCTGTAGAAGTGGAGGTGTCCTTGTTCGGCGTCTTTCCCGAGGAAGTCGTACTCGTGGTCGTGAACCTCAATCTGCTCTGGTATCTCCTGTCCTCCATCGGGTAAAGCGGAGTCCTGCGTGGCCCAGTCTACGAGGGCGTTGTATCCGTCTTCTTCGAGTATCTGGACGGCTTTGTCCTTGTGCCATGTCGCCAGGGGAACGTCTTCAACTACGTAGCTGGGGCCGCCGCCTCGATGCTTGACCGTGAAGCCTATCGGAAGATCTTCTTCCGAGTCTTGGTAGAGGTCGTCGGAGACGTATTCTTCGTGGATGCTGTGGCTGTACCTGTCGACGAAATGATTGTGGATGATGTCGTCGGCCAGTTGCTCTTCCAGTGTCCTACCGAACTCGTCTACTACTTCTCCGTCGATCCCATATCACCATTCGAACTGGTCGGCAGATTCGGCGAGTTCCATCAAGTCTTCATCGTAGCTTTCCGGTATCAGGTATCCGCCATCAGGGGCGAAGTCGCTGAGGCCCTGCTGCTCGGTCATTACTTCAACGCCTTCCATCACCTTGTCCATCCGCTTGACCTTGTAGAGGTTAGATTTCCTGTACCGGTCTTCTTCCTCTGGATGAGTGTCGATCAGTCTTTCTAGAGCCTGTTCAGCCTCGGTCTCTGATTCATAGAGGACATCCGCACCGTCGCCGTTGACACTGGATTCGTACAGCAGGTTTCCGTTCTCCGTTATCCAGGTGAAGAAGTATTTCCGTGGACGGCCTCCATCCGGGATCAGTTCGTTGTTGTCGACATCGACGCCTAGATCCTCAGCCATTTCTTCAATGGCTTGGTTGTAGAAATAGACCTGGTGAGGAGCAGGATCCTCCAGTTCTATACGCATTTCTTCTCCCCGAGGATGCCGGAGATTCATAACGTACGGCACCATTTGCGCCTGCTCCTCAACTTCATCCCTCCGAGTCTGGAGGTCGAACAAGTCCTCTATACTGTGTTCTGCGTCAGAAATCGGTTTACCACCCTGCTATGCCTCAATCTCGTATTCTTCCATCAGATCGCGGACGGCCTCAGTCTCGCCTTCCCAGTATTCCTCGGCGTCAGGATCTTCGACGAGTTCGTTGGCTCTCCTTCTTACAGCGTTTTCTCCGAGGATCCGGGCGCTGGGTATTCCATCGCCGTACTCCAGTAGTTCTGCCGCCTGTTCGTATCCCGTGTCCAGCTGGTACTGCGGGATATCATCCTCTGCAAGGTGTGTGAGTGCGTAGGTGGCGGCGTTGAACGTGTCGTACAGGGACGGTTCTTCCAGGTCTTCGGCCTGTTCGTTGACCGCTGTGATGAGGTCGGCTGTAGGGTTTTCCAGATATCGGTCGATTCCAAGGTCCTGCAGGATCAGCAGTGCTTCGTCCTGGTTCCGTAGAGTCCGTTTCTGGGCTTCTTCGAGTCTCTGTTCTACTTGGTCGGTTCCTTCTACTACGGAGTCGACAGCGTGCATCGCCAGTCCGGGTTGGAACTCTTCGCCATGGGTCTGATCGTACTGCTGATCAGCTACAAACGCCATCATACCGTTGCTACAGACCTGTCGGACTGCCCCGGGTTCGTACTTGATTCCGTGGAAACCGGAGTGACCGGAGCGTACACGTAGATCTGTTTCGATGACGTCGCCCGGCTGCGGTTCTACGGTCTGGTCAAGTCCGATGCGGGCGCTCATCTTGTGGGCTGTCGGAGAAAGATTGATCCAGCCCTCTGGTTCGATATCTTCCGGTCGCTGCTCCAAGGCGGAGCCGACGGCTTTCAGAATGTCTTCGTACTGGATTACGTTGTAGAAGTCTTCGTTGCTGGAGACGATCCCGGTGAGGCGTCCGTCGTCGGTCCATAAACTGTCTCGATAAGATGCTTCCTGCCATTCATCGGTTTCTTCGTTGTGGCCGAAGACTTGGTGCCGTTCTACGTCCGGTACTTGGTCTTCTGCAGCTTTTTCGAGTTCGTAGAGTCCGTCAAATTGGATGGTTTCGCCTTTTGGAATTGTAAGTCACCTGAGGAAGTGTAATCTTAGTCATAGTTTTATAAGCAGGGGATTAACAATCGGCCTTATGCACCGGGAGATTTTGAAGTGGCTGAAGAGTCACAAGTATCTCAGTCTTGTAGGCGGTGTACTCGTAGTTTTACTGGCTCTCGGTTTTCTCGCAGTGAATTTCAATCAGGGTTCCATCTTTGATTGGGGTCCTGATGGCCCTACCATGGAAACTTGCTCCGGTACTGTCAACGGCAACCTGTACCGGGCCGAGTGTAATGACTTAGGTAATTTAGAGAGTGCAGATGATCGAACCGTGTTCAATGCCCCTGACGATATTGATGGCGGGCCGATGGGAGTTCAAGCTAATTCTTGGTACAAGGACTGGTACGCAGACTATCTGATTGATGGACTTGATATTGGCTCCTCTAAGTTTGATATAGGTCATTGTGGCTGGGATACCAGAGGTTTTGATATCTGTACGAATGACGAACAGGTTGCTGGTAAAATAAAGGAGAATCTCGACACGTACAGGGATATTACGGGGTATATAGACGATGATCCAAACTATAATTACGAGTATGCCTGGGAGTTCAGACCGCGTACTAACGGTATTCCTGATCCAATAGACCAAGTTATCAGGAATGGTCAGTGTAGTATTACGGCGACTCTGGAGGACTATGACGATAACAGGGTGAGGAAGACATTTGAAGGCGATCTACGACCTGGTGGAACCGGACTGCAATGCGTCCTACCCGCTCTTTCGGATTCAGATGCTCCTGAAATTGGCCAACCACGGCTTTTCAGGCATGATGTGAAAGCTGTGTTTGAGATTGAGACGGACTTCACTGTTGAGAAGTGGACCTTCGATCAAGGCAACTGTCAGTTAGAGGGATTTGTTATCGGTGAGGTTCCTGAGGGTGTCTACGACTCAAGGGAGGAGTGTAGGCAGGATAATCAGGGTTGGAGGATTGATTCTATTGAGGGTCCTGAAAACGTCACTGTAGGCGAGGAAGTCAAGTACAGTGTTGACGTTGGCGACTCTGAGAGCTACTCCTTTACCATTACCTGGAGCAACGGAGAAACCGGTGAATCAGCTGATTACGAGTTCGATTCAACGGGGAACCGTACAGTCAGTGTGACTGTTGACGACGGATTCAACAAGGATACCGAGGAAGTCCGTGTCCGTGTGGAAGAGAAGACGTTGCTACAGTCTATTTTCGGGTTTTTCGCTGGTCTCTGGGAATCTTTGATTTTCTAGGAAAGCTTATACTGCTGATAGTTTTTTAAATCAGTCTATTTCAATGCGTGTTATGTCTCACCGCTGGGAGTGGGTGAAGAGTCACAAGTATCTATCCGGTTTCGGAACCCTACTTCTTGTTTCAGCGGTACTCTTTGGAGCCTCTACCTTCTACTTTGAAGGTTCTATTATGAGTTGGGAAGGTACTCCTTATTATGATGATTGCGAGGCAGATAGTGAGGGGGATCTAACTAGATGTATATCTCCTAATAATAATGCTCAAAACTTGGATGATCTAGGGAATAGAGAGTTCCAGGCGAATGAGCTTTCTTATATGGCTAAAGTAAGGAATTTAGAGAGTGGAGGCGATTTGAAGAAACCTGCTGTTGTATGGCTTTACAATAATGGGCTCAAGACTGAAACTGAGGATTATGGCGATCTTGATTTCAGAAATGTTGATTTAAGCGGTTCGGTAAGGTATGGTTTGGAGGAAGGTTCTACTTGCAGTATGAAGGTTAATAGGATAGAATCTGACGGCGAAACCTATGTGAACACTACTGAGGATTACAAGGTTTATGAGAAGGACGATGATGGAGATGAAGGTGTAAGGCTTCAGGATTTAAATTATGATGATGTAAGGGTTGAAGCTGAAAAGATAGAGATCAATGGAGAAGGCCAGGTTTTCTGTAAATTTGACTATGGAGATATTATTATGAAGGCTTCTGGACTTGAAGGTGAACTGGTTTCGATCCGTACTCCTAATATTCCTCAATTGGTAGGTATAGTAGGTGTTGATTTCGAGACTGATATGGATGGAGATGGAGTTCTCGATTCTACTGGAGGTGATGAATGTCCTGAAACAGCGGGTATTCCTGAGAAGAATGGTTGTCCAAACCAGGCTTCCAAGATCCTTTCTGTTGACGGGCCTCGGAACGTCACTGTCGGAGAAGCAGTCAATTACAGTGTTGAAGTCAGGAATCCGGACGACGACTCCACCACGATTTCCTGGAGTAATGGAGGAACTGGTGAGTCAGCAAGTTACTGGTTCAATTCGACGGGGAACTACACTGTCAGTGTCTCTGTTGATGACGGGTTCACGACAGAGTCAAAGGATATCCGGGTCAGAGTTGAAGAAAAATCGTTGCTTGGGAAGATCGTAGAGTTCTTCGGCGGTGTTCTGGATTTCTTGACCTTCTGGGGCTGATGCGGATATGGAGACCGACATGGCGAACTTCGTCTTGTTTCTCATGTTCTGCCTGATCTGGATCGCCGTCTACTATTCCTATGCTGGAGTCAGGAAAGCGGTCTCCGCCGTGTTCTCGGGTTAGATTGGAGAGTAGACCTGGCTCTCATTCCCATATCTCTCGACTGTTTCCTCCTGGATGACTTCCTTCTCGAGTAGCTGGTCCAGAAGCCTCGTTGTCTTCGAGGAGCCGAATGGAGCCGTATCTGGACGGTAACACTTCGATTTCGACGGTCTCTCGTCGTGTTCCTCAATGTAGTCCTTGATGTATTCCAGGAGTTGTTCTTCGTCCTTGGACAGCTGCACTTCCCCTTCCTGTTCCAAACTTTCCGTCGCTGCAGTGTCTTCGAGATCCGGGAGTTCGCCCCGGTATCGCTGGTCGATCCTCTGAATTTCTTCCTGGGTCGGTGCTGTAGGCTTGGTCAGTGCTTTCCGGATGTCAATCGGGCTTTGGGAGAAGCTGGGACTGTTGATGATGGCACGTCCGGTTGCCAGGTCGATGAGGTCGCTGGCATCATCAAGGAAGTCGCTCGCATACTCGGTGTATTCACCTCTGAGGAAGACGGAGACAGTGTTCTCCCGGACGTGGCGGTGGCTGTGACTGAAGTCCATAGGGTTCTGACTGACGACGACTACGTGGATACCGAATTTCCGTGCCTCCCGGACAAGCTCTTGGATGGCGTCGGCGGCTTCTCCCTGGTTGAAGTTGTGAGCTTCTTCTAGGAACACGAACAGTGGTTTTGAGGACCGGTCGAGTTCTGTGAGTCGAGAGAAGATCTCGTTGACGTAGTCCTGTTTCTCGTGTTCATCAAGCCCGGCGAGTGTGACGGCGTTGAGTCCGGTGAAGAGTTCGTCGATGTCGTCGGGTTTGTCGAGCAGCTGGTTGTCTCCGATCCAGTATTGGGCTATGTTGATGCCTATGCCTTCGTCGTGGTCCGGGTTCGGCAGTGACAGCCCGATTTCTTCGGTGTCGCTGGGGGAAATTGTGAGTAGGTCGTAGCCGAGGCTGGCCACGTTCTCCACGAATACGGTTTTCGCATACGACTTTCCTGAACCGGTCTCTCCCATGATGTAGTAGTGCGGGAGTTCGGCAGGATCGAAGCCGACTACCTGGTTCTTCCCGGCGACTGTACCGATCATCGGCCCGTTGTTCGGCACATTCTCCGGGTTCGCTACTTTCTCAGCTTCCAGGTTCTGCAGGACAGAGGAGACAGCTCTCGCCGGTGTAGATTTCGCTCTCTGGACTGTCGCTCCGTCTACTTCGATATCGTTCAAGGCGACGGCCATGTACTGCCGGGCAGAATCCCTTTTCAACTGTTTCAGTTCTTCCCGTAGCTCGGTGTCTTCGGCTTCGTCCAGCAGGTGGTCGAATCCTTCCGGGTTGAGCAGTTGGGTGTGTTCGAGGCGGTTGAAGACTCGGGGTTCTTCGAGTTCGTCGACGTGGAGCTTGAACTTCGGGCCTTGGAGGACTTGTTTCACTTTTCGACGGTGCAGGTCGAATACTTCGTCCAGGTGCCTGTCGACGGTTTCCTCCAGCCGGGTGCCGGGGATGATCTCCGGGTCGGTGGAGAACTGGAACAGGTAGGCCGTAGAAACTCCGTTCTTCCCCCACTGGTTCAGCTCTCGTTTTCTGTCTTCGAGGTACTGTAGTATGTTGCTGAGTCGTTCACGAGCCTGCTCTTCTTCCCGCAGCGTGTTCTCGTGCTTTCGCTGGAGTGTGTCTTTCAGGTCTTCCAAGCCGTGTTCAAGACCGTTCTCCAGCTTCTCACGCTTGTTCTCCAGTTCTTTGGAGCGCTGTTTCAGGTGCTGGGCTTCCTCTACGAGCTCTTCGGCTTCTTCGTCGAATCCGAGGACCTCGGATGTGGTGGAGTCGGTGTAGTCGATGCTGATTCGGAAACTGGAGAATGTCGACGCCAGTTCATCGTTGAGGTCGGGCAGGTTGCGGTCCCAGGATTCCTGTCCTTCCACGTCCTGCTTCACCAGCCGGTACGTCTTCGAGGCTCTGACCAAGTGTTGTCCGACGGGCAGCTCGGTTACTTCGACGGTAGCGTTGTTCTCTCGGTCCCAGAAGAATACGGTTTCAGGTTCCAAGCCGGTGGCACCGATTTCTACAAGATTCATCCTTCAAGGAGTCTTTCGACATTGTAGTCGCAGGAGTCGATCACCGGTCTCCTGCACATCTCTTTACCCTCGTCCGTCTTTTTCACAGCCGGTCCGGAACATACTGCTCTCAATTCACCGGTTTCTGGGTCAGGCAGAGTCGTCAAGCAACACATCACCTGGTCTTCTGATTCCGGACATTCGATCAAGGCCCGGCTTCCATCTATTCTCACGACCATATATATTCAGATGTCGTCGTCATCCTGACCGAACCTGTAAGGACTGTACGGGCAACCACTCCTGACGCTTGTACCTGACCTCCATTCCTTGATTTTGCTACTGTCCGTCCTCATGTTGATCCCGAGAAGAGGGCCGCTGCACACCGGCTTTTTCTTGCCGTCTACAGGGTCGGGACGCATCGCTATCATGCACATGTACTGGGTGATGTGGTCACCGAAGAGATCGGTTTTCTTGCAGGGACATTTGATCAATGCCTTGTTTTCCCCGAGGTTGATCTGGCCTTCCCTCTGTATAACCTGCTTTGCGACCTCTTTCTTCGACATATCCGAGATATCACGTCCACCGCCGCCGCCGTTTCCGGAGCCGCTGTCCTTGATCAGTTCACCCAGGTCGATGTCGGGTTCGTCAAGTCCCATGATTCTATCACCTTGTTTACAGTGTTTCGTCGATCTCGTTCTCCGCTTCTTTCAGCCAGTCCGGTTCACTGCCGCCGCTGCTGTACTCCTTGTCTCCGGTGAAAGCTCCGCTACCAGAGAATGCGCCGCTGCCGCCGAAACCATCCACATCCGCCTCTTTTCCGTCGTCGTCTTCGCTGTCTTCTGAGAGGGCGTCAATAGCGTGGATGATAGTCTTCCAGTCCTGCCGGATCTGCTCCCGGTCTGTTTTCAATTCCTGCAGCTCCAGCTTCGTACGCTCTTTCTCCTCCTTCAACTCCTGCTTCCGGCGATCCAGCTCCTCCTTGTGTCGCTGCTCACGTTCATCCATTTCACGGGCGAACTCGACATCCTCCTCTACGTCCATCCGGCACTCTCCGCAGTATGTCTCATCTTCCAGTCCATGGCCACTGGTACAATCAGGACACATGGGTTCACCGCAGGCAGCACAGACCGACTCGCAGCGGTCACAGACCTTGCGACCACAGCCATCTTTCTGGCAGTCACCCAGCAACTGATTCCGGCCATCTGCCTCTGCGACAACGTGGCCGCAGTCGCACCTCGGCCTGTGTTTAATACGAACAGATAACTCGTTGCCGTCGACCACTTTCTTCAAATGGTTTTCCTGGACGACTCCTTCACCCGGCTCAAACGGCTGGATTACAGTGATCTCCTTTGACTCGAAGTCTACCTCGCTTGACTCGTGTTCAAGCTCCACGTCGACTTCTTCCAGGATTTCATCGTCGACATCGAACTCTTCCGCAGCCTCATCAAGGTTCATCAGGCATCACCTCCATCGCCTGAACCGCTGCTACCTGTCCCGCCGGATATAGAACCGCCAAGCTCACCGCCGTCACCGCCTGAAATCGAACCACCGATATCGGTACTTGACCCTTCACCGCCAGACTCTCCACCACTGCCTCCGGTGTCGATACCGTAGTCGGAAGGTCCTGAAGGACCGAGGTCACCAGGATCAGCAGTAGAGATACTTGAATCGCCGCTTGAGTCTCCGGATTCACCAGATTCACCGGATTCACCGCCGCTGTCTTCCGCGTTGCCGGGTGCTTCTACGTTGCCGTCGACATCCACGTCGATATCGTAGGCGTCGACGAGATCGCTCATCTTCGCCCACCCCGGGTTCTCCGCTGCAACCTTCGCCACGGCCTCGGTCTCACTGCCAGCGCCGACCATCGACGGGTCGGAGAGGACATCCTGCATGATGTGGTGGTTGTCAGCTGCCCGTTTCGCCACCTTGCCCTCCGACTCACCCTTCATCATCCCTTTCCGGAAGTTCTTCAACCGGCTCTCTCGGTTGCTTACAGAATCCAGATCGTGTTTTCCGCTGGTGCGTGTTCCAGGGTCGTCTTCCTGCAGCTTCTCCGGCAAGCTTTCCTTCTTTTTCAGTTTGAACTCGCCGTCCTCAAACACGAGGTGACGGTTCCCTACCTCTCGGGAGAATCCGACGCCGCTCTTCTCAGCCAGCTTTTTGAAAACCTTGACTAGGGTTTTCGCAGTGGTCTTCATCGGCGCTCGCCTCCGTTCTGTATGACGATTTGAGGGTTGTAGATGAAGACGCCGCCCTGCTGGTTCGCCGGTTGCTGCCGTCGCTGTCCCTGGCTTCGTGACCGGGTGTCTGTCTGTCTCTTGCGGTTCTGGTTCGTGTCGGGGAACTCGGTGTCGATGGAAGAGCTCTGACTCTGTTGCACCGAGTCATCACTGCTGAACGGGCCGTCCGTCATCCGGTCCACAGAATCATTGCTTTTCTCGTCGCTGAAGGAGTCCGAGTCATCCGTGTAGAAGGGATGATCTAATTCTTCTGCCGTCTTCGCCGGTTCAGGATCTGCGCTTGCCGGGATCCCCTTGTCTTCCTCTTCAGGTTTGGTGGTGTCCGGTCCTTCTTCTTTCGAGTGAGTGTTTACCGTCAGACGGCTTTCGTCGGGTTTGATGCTGTCCAGGAGTTCTTCCAGTTTCTCTTTTTCACTTGTCATAGTTTCACAGTGACTCCGCTACTGCGTCGGCGAAACAGTCCAGTGATTCGAGGAAACCCATTTTCTCACCGCTGCGATTCCGGCTCTGTGAGGCCGTGGAACGCTGGTTAGAGGATTCGGACGGACTATTTGGCGAATCGATGGTCTGCTTGAATTTGACGCGGTGGAAATCCCAGCTATTCCCGTCTTCTTCGATGTAGCTACCGGTCAAACTGCTGCGGTCACCGATGTAGTCGCTCCACACCGGGTCCGCGAGAAAGTATGGCTTCCTGCTCGTGGTCCAGGCCATCTTGTTCGGCCTGGTATCGAACAGGTCCTGGTACGTGTCCCGGAGGATATCCGTGGCCTCGTTCTTATCGACCGGGACCCCGACCTGAGGCAGTACGTGGCCCTTGTCCTCGTTTATCTTGCTGAGGGAGACGATCCGGATGTCCAGCCCGGCGTCGTAGTACAGGTTCGTGAGGAGAAGTGTCTGGTCCTGGCAGTCCCCACTCATTTTGTCCAGCATTTCGCTGGCCGCTGGAATCTTGGAGCCGGTAGAATTGTACTCAGCTTCCTCCGACACCAGTTCGTGCAGAACTACGGCGTACTTCGCCCAGTCCGGCTGACTTGTGTGGAACCGTTTATCAATTATCCGGGGAAGGAAGCTGTACTTGCCTTTCTCCAGTTTCCATTCGTAGTTTGTCATTCTTCACACCTCGTGGAATCCCGAGAGCTGTTCAACAAGACCTCTAACTCCATGCTTTCCCTCCGTTGAAGCCCTGGGTGTCGAGGATCTGATTCTTCTCTGAGAGGTTTTCGCCGTCGTAGATGATTGAAGGTCCTTGGATTTCGACGTCGGATCTCAGGTTGCCGGTGTTCAAGCCTTCCAGAAACATTCCCTGGGCTTCAACCGGGTAGTAGATGTTGCCGTTGATTTCGTGCTTATCAGGGTTGCTGCCGTCGAAATTGGATTCAAATCTCGTGGTGCTGTATTCCCGAGTGTCTATCCCGATCAGTAGCAGATCCTTCGGCCTCCGGTTTTCCCGGGCTGCCTTTGTCAGAATGAATGGGATTCCGTAGGAGTACAGGATTGACCCAGATAACTTGAAGTCGGATCCTTCGTGGCCGTTGATTTCGATGTCGAAATGGGTTTTCAGGTAGGCGGTGGCCTCCCTGAGTTCGTAGTCGGTGATGCCGCCGCTCTCGATCAAGGTGTTCAGGAAAGAGATTCGCTTGCCTGCCCGGTAGATGCCGTCAGCGTTGTTTTCTCCGCTGAAATAGCTGGGTTCTCTGCCCCATTTGTGGACGGCGACACTTTCCGTCAGCTTTGCCACTGTTCTTGCGTCATCCCTGATCCCATACTTGACGTGACCTCTGGACTGCCCGAGATCTTTGAAATCGTCTTTCCCAGTACTGTTCTGCTGGATGCTGTCAAGCAGTTCACCGAGCTTTTTCTTGTTAGTCTTTCCCATGATTCACACCTCTATTCTTCCCCCGGATTTCTTCCACTCCCACTCACCGCCAGACTTCTCCCTAACCGTATCTGGAATATATGACGAGATATCGCCTACGTAGCGGCACCAACCAGCTTTCTCATCTCCAGCTGTATCAACAGGGAACCAATACCGGGAATCGTATTCTTCGTAACTGATGTTCTCTGGATACAGGTTGAAGTTTTTCCAGTAGAACTTCCTCAGGTGATCACAAGTTTCTTCGATTGCAGGAAGCGGGTTCTCTACTTCCGGGAGGACGTGGTAACCGCTCCCGGTTTTAACCCTTACTACAGTTACGTTGAAGCCCGCTGCTTTGTAGAGTGAAGCCAACAATGCGGAGTGATCTTCACAGTCCCCGGATAGCTTTCCAAGCATTTTGCTTGGGGACACTGGGCCATGTCCGGAGTGGTGGTAACTGACTCCGTCGTGTACCATCTTCTGAATAACCGCGAGTCGGACGATCTCGTCGGGGAGATTGGAGTCGAAACGCTGGTCTATGAGCTCCGGGACGTCCTCGAATTTCTCTGGTTCAATTTTCTTCGTGTACTGTTTCATTTCTCTGCGGTAGCTTCCGTGACAGCATCCGGTTAGTCAGCTTCACTGTCCGTTTAGAACTCTACGCTGAGGGGTTGTAAAAGTTTCCACGACTCTTAGACTCTTGGATACGTGGAGAATAAGGTTCCAAAAACTATTATACGTCCTCGGAAGCGACGTGAGGACATGGATGACGAGGAGAGAGCAGAGGTAATCAGGAAATACAGAGATGTCCTCGAGAAGTATCGGGACGTGGAGCCACGAGGTTTGGAACAGTTGGCGAACTCGGATAGGTTAAGCGAGATCCTTCAGGCGGTGTCGAAACCGGCCAAGATGCAGGTGTTCCTGTTGCTGTATCACGGTTTGGAGCCGAGTGAGATCCAGGACAAGGTGGATGTCTCCGGGTCAACGGTGCATAATTACGTGAACGAGTTAGAGGACGCAGATTTGGTTGTTCACAGCTCCGATGGGTATTCGTTGACGTGGCAGGGTGAGTACGTTTTGGCGATGCTGGAGAATTTGAGCACGATGCTGAAGGCGGAGCACCTGGATTCTCTGTACGAAGCTGTCTACGATTCTCCAGATCTAGATGATTGGAGTCCTGACCTTTCCGAGGATTTGGATACGGAGTAACCGTCGAGTTTCTCTACATTCGCCGGTTGCAGACTATTGGGTACCTATTCTTCGACTGCGTCTTTGATTGCCTTGTCGAGGTCGTCTTTGATCCGCATGGCGTTGTTTACGGAGTACCGTGTTTCCACCCCGCCTGTCTTGATCACGATCTCGTTTTCTTCTGCGTGGATGTCCTTGATTGAGAAGTCGGGGTTCAATTGGTCAGGGCTGTCGTGGTAACTGGTTTCACTCATGACTTCGGAGTGTAGTTGAGTTTTCTGGGAGATGTATTTTTTGGTCAATTAAGAGGGTGTTCTGTCCGGGGTGTTCTACCCGTGGTTCACGTCCCGGTTCACGGGTGCTTCGCTCGGCGTGGACTGGGCTGGTTGAATCAGGGGACGGCATCAGGTTCCGGGATAGAACACGGCGGGTGTAGAAACGGGTTAGGTAGGGAAGAAAAGGTAGGTCGGAACTGAGGGAAAGGAGAGAAGTGAAGAAAGAAAACGGAGGGGTGGAGTGGTTATCTGTGCGGGTGGTATCTCTGCCTCATTTTTCTCTTCCACTCCTCGTAATCTGATTCCTGTATCAGCTCTTCATCGTCCTCATATTCGTCTTCGTAACTTCCCCATTCGGGGTTGGAGTAGACGGAGTCGCTTCTATCGGTGACTATCTGAGGCTTCATCTCGAAATGTTCTGCCTTATTCACTTTCCCGTCGATCTTGTAGATTTTCTCTTCATCTGGTTCTCTAAATTCGAGGTTCTCCCATCCAAATGCGGAGGTTAGCCTGTGGTCTACTGTTGCTCCGACAAGTTCTCCAGTGTCTTTGAGACGGGCGAACTGGAATCTGCTTCCATCTCGGAAGTAGTAGAGGTCGTCCTTGTAGTCGTAGAGAAAGACGGAGACACTTCCTGAAGTGTTCTTCAAGGAGTTCTGAATCGCTTTTACTGTGTTTCTGTCTTTTCTCTTGTAGATGTCTCTGAGGAGTTGGTAGCTGTCGGCTCTGCCGTCCTCGAAGTGGTTTTCCGGTGTTACTGAGCCGTTGTGGACGAGAAGGTTTCTCCGGTGTTTGAATGGGTGGCTGTTCTGGAAGCAGACTGCTCCTTGAGTTGCTAAACGGAGGTGTAGGACGATAAATCGGCTGTCCTTGTATTTTTCAACGATTTTTTGTATATCATCGAAGTCGAGTGCGTCTTTAGACTTGTAGACTTCTCTGTCCTCGTTGAATACTCCGAATCCGTCGCTGTTTCTTGGAGATGCTTCTTGGACGGCGACGTGAAGCAGTCTGATGAGATTGGGGGTTTTGATTGTTCCAGTGGGATTGTGTAGGAAGAAGATTTCACACATTGTAGTTCACCTGTTCTTCGATTGTAGAGTTGATTGAGGTTTGAGAGTCGGTTTTGACTGAATCTGTCGTAAGTTCGGCTTCTAAAGTGTCGCTGTAATGTCCTTCTCTGAGATATGCGTTTATCGAGGTTGTTACTATCTCTATTGCCTCCATTACTTTCTCAGGGTTCTCCATAGCCGGAAATAGCCGGAACTCTACAGTGTCGTATTTTGTTTTCATAAACGTGATTCTCCGGTATTTCTGGCTCCGGCGTTTCAACTGCTTGTCTATCGTCCAGTTGTTGGTTATCGGTTGGCAGAAATGTCCGTAGGTAACGTCCGGGTTGAGAGGATGTAGGTCGTTGTCTCTAACTCTTTTTCTGAGTCTTGGACATTTATCCCATAGGTCTGAGTCCTTCAAGCGGTCGATAAACCAGTTGTGGAACTTGAGAGATGAGAGCCGGTAATAGTCTCTGTCGTTGTTGAATGAGACGTGTATGTGAAGCCCCATGGAGGCGTTTATCTCCACGATAATCTCGTAGAGCTGTTTTAGACAGGTTTTGAGAGTTTTTAGTCCGTCTGGATAGTTGAACGGCTCGCTAACGTATTCTATCCGTTTTGCGTGGGGTTTTTCGGTTCTTAGAGAGCCGTCATGGACGGATTCAAAGTGTCGGATTGCCCGTTCAGCGGTTGTTGTGCGGTCGTCTATCGCACATTCTACTTCTACACCTACTTGGTCGATCCATAGTCCTGAAATAGTGAATCACCTATAACACCACTGTGATGTTATCTTTAAAAAAGTATAATCATAGTGATTGTTTGAGGTGAAATAACCGGAAATGCCCGACACACTACAACAATACAGGGATAACAAGATGGACGAGAACTCGATTTTTCGAGCAGTAGTCCAACGTCAAAAATCAGGAGAACTCAAACTCTACATAGAAGGGAGAGAAGAGCTTGAAGACTTTTTCAAGACGGAGGAAACCGAAGAATCCAGTCAATGGACAAGCGGAGAGAGTTACCACGATTATTACCTCCGGCAATACGAGAGAGGCGGTGATTCCGAACTTGCGGATTATTTCAGCGATAAACACGACAAGTTCGGAAGCGATTACGTTCAAGCCGGGAAAATCAATGTAGGTCTTCTCCGTACCGTTGGATTGAGCGAGGGTGTCGAGTTCGAGATTCCAGAAACCTACTCCGAGGAAACACTCAAGGAGTCCGTTGAGTCTCTTAAGACTGTTATCGAGGAAGTCTATAAGAAGTTCATCAGACCGGTGAACGTCACCACTCAGATTTCAATCGAAGACTTCTAACAGTCTTTCTCCACTCATTTTCTTTTTCTCTTCTCACAGCTCCGTTTTCTCTGAATCCGATTTTCCCTTCTCCCTGACAGCTCTTATTTGATGGTATGGTTTACCTCTGGAGTTCTATCACTCCAAGGTATTCAGCCAGGTATTCGAGGAAGTTATACAGATCTCAACCCAACCCCTCTTCGCCAGCATAATGCTTATAAAGATTATTTTGACAACACTTTCTCAGGTGAACACACAACAATGACTGAAGAAGACCAGATCAAACCGATACTCAAGAAATTCCCTTTCTATGGGAAAAACACTGAACGCCAGGTAACCGTCCTTTCATCCTATCTCATGGAGGCTCCTGGAAACAACAAGAAAGATACAGCCGAAAAGCTGGACGTGAACCGGAACACGGTAAACAAGATCGAGAAGAGTTGGGACAGTCTTTCTCCTGCTGAAAAGGTGCAGTTGATTGACTACCTTCGCAGGGAATACGCCGAGAAGCACTTCGCAGATCCGGAGGCATTAACCGTTGGATCTGACCCCGAGGCTCAAACCGCTTAGGTACCTTAATGATTAATTGTTAACTTTCCCGTTAAGCTATTATCCTGTGTCACCTTTAAAAAAGTTGAACAGTATAACATTGTTAGAAGAACAATGAGTGCATCAAGCACACCCGATGACGCTGGCAGCGAAACTGCCGTAACAACTGAATCTGGAGCTTCCGGCGAACCGGCCGAAACTCTTGACAGTCTTTTTAGGAACGTCTCACAGGGAGATACTCTAAGACAGAAGGACGGCGATACAGAGGTAACTGTAGTAAATCAACAAGACGGCTGTGCGATGGCAGGAACACAGGAAGAAGGTCTAATAGTAGAGAAACCAGACGGTGAAGAGGCCTACCTACCAAGAAGCAAAGCCGACCAATGGAAGGTGGTTCGAGATGAGGAATAATATCCCTGTACAGATTGAGGACGAAAATGCTGGTCCTTCAGAAGAAGATCTCTTGGACAACAAGGCTAAGACCAGTCTTCGAGAAAGATCGATGAAATCTGAGAACAATTACCCAGGAATCCAAGGGTGAAAATCAGTAGTGGAAGATGCCTACGAGATTCTGGAAGGTCCAGAAAGATTTGAGGACAAAGGGCTGGCAGCACGCCTCACCTACGACCAAGAAGAAGACAGTTACAGGGTGGAACACAGCCCCCTTCTCAAGACCGGAGAGATAGCCGGAGAATGGGGAGTCTTCGGCGGATCAGTCGGATACAACGCCTCCACGTACAACTCCGAGGAAGATGCCAGAGAGTTCTTCAACGACTTGGAAAACCTGGAAGCAGAGGAAGTCTTGGACGAGTTCGCAGTAGGTGAAGAATGAGATGGAAGCCGTACGTGAGATTCTCGCAGCCGAAGGCACGTCCGTCGAGGAAATGGAGATCAACGAGTCCTACAGCTACGACGGTGGAGAAGCCTTCAACGATCTGGCTATTGAGAAAGTCTACGACGACGTCCTTTCTGTAGAACAGCACTACACCCAGCGGATAGACAGGATGAGCGACCCTGAACTCCGGTTTGACGTATCTGACCCCGAAGATTGGACACCGATAGAATACACCCAGCACCCAGGAATCTACCAGAGAGATGAAGACGGCTTGGAGATGGACGGCTTCCTCAGGACGTGGGACAAGAATCTGCAAAACCAGTTCCCAGCCGAAGAAGTCACAGAACGAGGTGAGCTGTAGTGACTCAAAACGAGTCTATACCTCGAAAACTACGTGAGAGATTCCACGCAGACAGAGTCCTTACTGATGAAGCTGTAGATGTACCAGAATCCGAGTTCGGTGAATGGATTGACTTTTCGGATATTGACGAGTTTGAGTACAAGCACGAGTTCTGGGAGATGCGATTCCAAGACTCTGGTATTGCCGAACTATACGTAGAGGAAGTAGAGGTTGAACAGTTTGAGAACCCTCTGTATGTCGTGTACTTAGAGGAGGTCATCACCGAACAGAGGGAAGCCGTCGGGATTGATTTTAATCCGGTTGAGGCAGAGAACCTGCTTCACGACTACAAAAATGAACACTCCGCTGAGGAGATTAGACAAAAGATGGAGCAACTGAAGGGTGAGAATCGGTAGTGGAACTTGTTCTACGTTACCTGAATTGGGATCAGGAGGCCGAGGAACGAGCTGAAAACCCTGAAATCGACGAACACCCTGCGATGGGGCCTGCCGGAGAGATACACCACAAAGCACAGACTGACCAGGATGACACGCCGGACGAGTTCGAGTACGACGAGTTCCAGGATCTTTACCGTGAAGTCACCGAGATAGAGCTGGACGTTGACGAGGACGAGGTCTCCGTGGAAGAACTACTTGGAACAGTCTACGAACGGTTCCAGAAAACAGGGTACACAGAAGGCGAAGAGTTCACCCAGCTCCAGTACTGCAAGAACTGCGACTCCTACATCGAGGGAGAGGAAGAAGCGATTACTCACGCAGCGCAAAACCACGGCTACGACGCCTTCGAGGAAACCAGTGACCCGGAGTACATCCGTGGTATCCGTTCAATGACGCCGGGGGACGTGATACAGGTGGAAGACTCGCTTTACCAGGTCCGAGGAATCGGATTTGAGGAGATAGAAGTTCGAGGTGAGTCTTTGTGAAGCAGTTACAGGTCGGTAGAGAGTACGAGAAAACGTTGGAGTTCGACGAAGACACCGACATCCTGGACATCCGGTTGCCGAAGTTTACGTCCGGTAAGACGATTCACATCCCGAAGAAATTGTACGCAGAGAACAGGGACGCATCTACCCGGAAAGTCGAAACCTTGTGTGGTAGAACCGGGAAGACCTGGACTTGGACAGCAAGACAACTCCACGACGACGGGATGATTGTGTTCCTGCGGCTGTGCCGTGACTGCGAGAAGCAAGCCTCTGAAACTCTCGGATTCGACGTCCGAGAACACGTCCGGGAAGAGCTGGGTGAGGAAGTATGAGGACTGTTGAAGAGATCCTTGGCGACTTTCCGTTCAGCGGCAGGTACAAAGACCGACAGGAAGACGTGCTGGCGATGTACCTGTACGAGAAGCTGGGCGGGACACGTAAGGATGGTTACGAGGCAGCTGATATCTCGGAGACTGCCGCCATCAACATCGACGAAGCCTGGAACAGTTTGAAGCCTCGGGAACGAACCCGGTTGATGCAATACCTTTCTACCCGGTACGAGGAACTCGCAGAACACGACGGAGGTGAGAATCCGGAGTGATTGCTGAGATCAGAGTAGCGATCCTGAATCTGATTTCCGACCCAGTCCAGGGAATGAATGTTCCTCGTTACCGAGTATGCGATGAGTGTGGAAAACCTGCAGAGATCGGTAAGAGATGGCGTTCAGGAGTTTCGATGCCAGATACCCCGACGAAAACTCTCTGCTCAGGGTGTGGCCCAGAGTGAGTGATGAGGATTTGCCGGAGTACATGATTCTGGGTCGGTTTACGAAGGTTCCACGCCAAGAGTACATCGAAGAGGGAATCGAGCCGGAGACTGACGTTGTCGGGGCCGATGAGAGAATGTTCATGCTCCAGGTTACGCCGGAGGACTTCGACACGGTCTGGAATCAGGTAGAACGACTCACTGGCGGCGAGCGTTCTGTCTTCGATTTGGAAGAAGGAGAGCTTTCACCTACTGACCGTGGTACTTGGAAGGTCCGGTGTCCGAAGTGTGGCAACGCTTCCTACTTCGACAACTGGACGAACGACGGCTGCGACTTCTGCGGCTTCAACCCGATAAAAATCAAGTTACAGTTCGAAGGTGAAGACTCCGACAAGTGCTCTGAGTGCGGTACTTACCGTCGCCTGGAGCATGACGAAGAGTGTTCAGAGAGCGGGTACTATGACTAATCTACAGAAAAAAGTAGAGGCTCTACCGGCACCGGTCCATGCGTTCATCGTATGGGCGATGTCCGTCTCTGGATTCGTGTTGGCTATTCTCGGTGGACGTGCCGGGGTAGCAGCGATCCCTCTACTGTACTGTGCCGGATTTTTGCAGCGGCATTTCTCAGATCCTTCAGCACATCCTTTCCTGGATCCAGAGAAACATGGGAAGTGTTGGTTCCATCCAGGCTTCGTTGAAGGAGGTGAGAATCGGCGGTGTTGACTGTTGCAGTCCGTGAGCACGACGAGGATGAACCGGAAGAGTTCACGGCAGAAATTAACATCAACGGGAACTGCTTGTTCGCCCGTAGCTGCCACAACACCGGAGAAACCAACGATGAAGGCGAACACAAGTACTGTGTCGACGACGGCAGCACAGTCTGGCATGACCAGAGAGACGGAGCAGTTGCACTCGCTATCAAACTACTGGAAACTATAGACTGTCCGAAGGTTAACGCAGTGAGAAGAGGTGAAAATCAGCAGTAACACGTTACAGCGAGGTCTACATTGAAGGCGAGGAAATCTACCTGTCCCAGGCCAGCTATGAGGGCGGTGAGGAGTATATTCAGATGGAGCGAGACGTGGAGGATCTTTTCGAAGTGGAGCGGGATGCGGTCCAGGTGATGGTCGGAGAGCTGGAGAAGCCGGTGGGAAGACAGCTCGAGGGAGATTAGTAGTGGTTCTACATGAAATGGTGGTGGCCGGACACCACCCCCACACCCCTGCGAGTAGTGCAAGGGTTCTTCTCAAAAGTGGATTGATCGTAGTGATATCGTCCGTTATAACCCCTGATACAACAGTTTTGTAATAACTAACTAATAATTACACTTATAAACTATATGTATATATAGGTAAAATACGGCCTGATCGTATAGGTGGGGTCGGCCGGATTTCTGCTCTGACTGCTCGCAGGGGGGTGTGGTCCACACGAAACCGAGGTGTGATAGGTGAGTAGACATCCGACCTTTTCCCACAGGTGCGAACATATAAAAAAGAGTTTGAGACAAACATCCACATGAGTCAAGAAGACGACCCTTTTGGAATAAAGGAAAACTCAAACCACAGAGAAAACTCTGTCGTGAAAAACAGAGACAAGCTTAAAATCTCCCACATACCAGACAAACTACAGTTCCGTCAAAAAGAGATCCAGAAGATAGTCAACGACCTTTTCGTCGACGCATTGGAAGGAAACGAGGGACAGGACGCTGTCATCACTGGGGAACCTGGAACCGGAAAGACGGCAGTGATGAAATACGTTCTCCGGAAACTGGAGGACAACTACGACACCAGCAGGATGGACGCCGTCTACGTCAACTGCAAGACCAACAGCTCCCAGCAGGAAGTCTTCAAAGCGATAATGAACTCGCTGGACTTGGAGTTCAAGAGAGGAGTCGGCCTGGCGGAGAACATCGACAAACTGTTCCAGGAATACAGGAATCCAGAAGATAACTCGCTGGTGATAGTCCTGGACGAGGTGGACTCCCTCTACAAGTCACGTAGAGAGTATCTTAACGACGTGCTCTACACTCTTTCCCGTCCCGATGAGCACAGCGACGGTTTCCGATTTGCAGGAAGCTTGAACGTGGTCTGTGTATCCAACGACGACAATATGTATGACTACCTTGAGATCGATGTCGACGACTCAAGCTTCAGCCCGGAGAAGTTCGAGTTCCTACCTTACTCCGTAAACGAGATAACTGAGATACTGTTGAGCAGGCAGGAAGAGGCGTACAGAGAACAGATTCTGGAGAGAGAGCACATGAATCGTATAGCAGAGGTCGTGGCCCACAAGTTCAACAGCGATATCAGGGTAGGCATCCGGATTCTGAAGAAGATACCCAAGAACATCGATTCTGATCTTGAGGAGATTGAGGAGTCCCAGCTCGTTGAAGATGCGATTGAGGACGTGAAGCGTAGCAGGCTTGAGAAAGTATTGAACGGGAAAGACGAGCACTTCCTGCTTGTGGTGGCTGGTATGCTTCAGAATTATTCTTCTGGGAAGTCCAAGCTGTCGTACATCGTTGATTCGTATAGAGGGCTTTGCGAGGCCGCTGGCGTGGAGAAGAACGAAGATGATTTTGAGCAGAGTGATTCTGAGAGCAGAGCGAGAAGCCGTTCCTACGTCAGAAGACGGTTAGACTATCTCGTGGATGAGAACATATTGGAGAAGCAGAAGCGGTACGATAAGCCGAGGAATCCGTACTTCTACAAGCCTACTGTAGATGTGGAGTTGTTCCTGAAGATGGTTGAGGAGCGTCTTGAGAAGAAAGGGCTTGAGAAGGTGAACTCCGGACAGGAGACAGAGGTTTCTCCGAGTCAGGATGTTGAGGAGGATCTTGAAAAGCTGGATAAAATGGTTTCTGAGAGCAGTTGAGCGGTGGTTTTCAGTGTCTTTGTCGGAGCAGAAAAGGATGCTGTTGTTTCAAGGTGCGAAGGGTAACGGGAAGGTCAGTATCAGCATGGCGAAAAATCTGTATAGTAGTAAGAGCCAGGCCAAATCCGCTATTACGTCTTTGGAGTTTCAGGGGTATTTGGAGAAGGATGTGCCAGGGTATTTCAGGATTAAGAAGCTTCCCCGCGAGGTCAAGGAGCGGCTTGATGAACTGGAAGAAGAGGAAGAGGATGAGGGATCTGATTATGTGGAGGATGAAGTGTGAGATTCTCCACTTGAAACGAGAGGGGTTACCATGATTTCGTTTGAACTTTTAAAATCGAGTATTCCTCATCACGTTTCTATGAACTTCGGCAGGGGTGGTATCGAATCAAAAATCTGACGACGGATTCTGATTACACCCACCGAGTAGATCCTGTCTCGGCCTGGATGTTGAAGGCGGTTGCCAACAGGTGGAGTCCAGAGCAAATGGCCGAGCATCTTACCGAATATACTGATAACGAGTTTTCTGCTACTACTGTTCGACGCCGGTTGAAGGGCTTGTCCGGCGAGAAAAAGAATGTTCCAAAGAAGTACCATACCGAGAACAGATACTTGAAGAAGATCCCACACCACCCGGATAACTCGATCAACTACGCCGTGACAGATGATGGAAGAGCAACGGTGAGGGAGACTGACATACCCCTGAATCTGAATATGCTCTCGTCTTCGGAGTCGTTGGGGCGTGGCTTCCAGGTTTCTGGTTCTGGGGGTGGTGTTCGTCCGCATAAGTGTTGGTCGAGGGAGCTGGTTCGGAGGCGGAGTGGGAGTGCGGCAGATGGCTTGGATTGGGGTGATCGTCGTGCTGTTTTGGCTGAGAAGGATATCGGCTGGGAGGTGGTGGAGAAGGAGTTGCCGCATCGGGAGCAGAGTGAAGTCGGCGAATTAGTTCACCACGGCTCTGTACGACTGATTCTCTTCGAGTCCTCGGTTTTGATTCGGTACAGTTTGCCTGAGAGCGATGATGGGATCTTCGAGGTCTTGGACGAGTGGTGGGAGACTCGGCGTGAAGCCGTGGACTGGTTGGAGTCCGTGTTTCCGGTGAAAGTCAGGTCGGCTCCGTTGGATGTGTCGATGCCGTTGAGTACGCAGGAGTGGGGTGATGTTAGGAACGAGTTTGCGGAGTGGATCGAGAGTAATCCAGAGTTCCAGGACGACTCACCTAACAGCTTGTTCGAGGTGAAGAATGATCGTGGTGAACGGGTTTTCCACGTCGACACCAGTCCGGAGGATAGCCTGGGTAATGATGTGGCGGAGGGGGAGTTTCCGCACAGCCAGTTCGGTGCCGGACATATTACGAACATGAAGCAGGCGGTGAAGTGGATGGCCACGCTGGGTGTGAAGCCTCAGGATTTCACGGCGGCGCAGTGGACACGTCGAAACCACGAGGAGCTGGAGAAGGTGGTGGAGCTTGACGTCGACGAGCTCGAAGAAAGGGTTGGAGATCTTGAGGATTCTGTCGATGGTCTCGAAGAGGATGTGGATTCTCTCGAGTCCCAGGTCACCCGCTTAGATGGAAAAATGGATGGTGTCTCCGAGGGTTTGCAGCAGAACCGGGAGTGGATCGATGATGTCGAGGAGCGTGTTGATGATACTGTGGAGCGGGTGGATGCGACCAGGAAGGAGTTCCAAGGCCTCAGGCAGGATGTAGACCGGGAGATTGAGTCGGTGCGGAGTGATGTCGGTGACAGGGTTGAATCCGTTCAGGAAGCGGTAGAGGAGGAATTGGAGGGTGTTCAGTCGTCGGTGGAGGAGATGCGTGACGAGGTTGTTTCTGAAGTCGAAGACTTGGAGGAGCGGAATGTGAAGCAGTTGCAGGCTATCAGTGGCTTGGCGTCGGTGATGGTTCAGGGCCAGGAGAAGAGTGAGAGGCAGCACGAGGAGCTTGTGGAGGAGGTCCGGGAGCTGCAGCGTGTCCAGGAGAGAGGCTTAGTGGACAAGGCGAGGGACGCGGCGAAGGATTTGAAGAGTGCTGGAAAATCTGTAATTGGATCTGCGAAGTCAGCTGTCGGTGGTTTGCTATAGGCTACGAGATCATCTGTGAGGACTGTAGTTTCAGGGAATACACTACTGATCGTGAGGAGGCTGAAGATCTTGTGGAGGAGCATGTTGAGGAAAATCCTGGACACGATGTCGGCAACTACGGTGGCGTACATCGCTTGAAAGGTGATTTCTGTAGTTGAGGTAGATGAGTTCGGACAGATAGAATGTCCGGAGTGCGGAACAGGGAATATCCCTGAAAAGGAAGAATGTGTTTACTGTGGATCTGTTTTGAGACAGTCTGAGATAGGTGATTTCTGTGGATAAAAAGCGGAGGTATAGATATTCTGACGCCGCTGAAATTCTCTCTTTCAAATGCTCTAAGATAGGATGTGGCGGATTCGAGTGCCGTCACGGACCTTACTGCAGGAAACATTGTGAAGAAGAATTAGAACCTGTCCGGGAGCATCCTCCTCGAACACATCAGACAGATCTGCGAGGTGATTTCTGTGGTTGAAGAAGGAGATATCTACCGTGTCAAGTACGGAGAGGGCGATACCTGGAAGTGTCCTGTATGTGGTCAAGAAGTATTCACTCCAAACTACGACACTGAAGAGATGTTATCCTGTCCAGAGTGTGGTAGTGGATTCGATGCCTATATCGTCCAAGAAGTGACAGGGGTAGGGAACGAGAAGGGGCGTTCTGAGTCGGAAAGTCTTACAGTACAGGATCGAGGTGATGAAGATGGATAGCCGTGGTTGCAGATCCTTGGATGAGTTCTCCTCTGAGGATTGTGTGGAGGACCAAGAACAGTCCGAGGATGAAGAATCTGAAGGTGTGATTATTGAGGAGGACGACTCGGATACAGGCGACGAGGTGTACCTGCTGTGAGCCTGTAGTCGGAGTGGCGGTGAAGTCTCGAGAATTTCGGCATGGTTGACGAAGGATAGAGCGAGTTCTCTGTTGTAGCCTGATATTTTATAAACGACATTTCATATACAGTGATTATGTCTGAGGACTTCCTGTGGTGGAATACTTTTGATGATTTCCTGAAAGCAGGTGTAGCCAGCTTCTTAGCTGGACTATTCTACTTGATGCTTCTGGGTACAACAGGGAGATTTGTTCCGAGTCACATCCTGTTCGCAGGGATCTTCGCTGCAATTGGCGTAACCATTTCAGCCGTAGCTGAAGAACCTGACTGGGTGTGGGCTCTGATTTCTGGATTAATAGTGGGTCTTATGATATATTTCCAGTCAGTAGCCATGGGAGGTGGCGTGAGCGGATTCATGTCTATTTTGACTATTCTTTGGAACATCCCGGTCATGACGGCCGCCTTCGTAGCGTCGTACTTCGCTGTTGAATTGGTATTTGGATGGTTCAGTGATGAGTGAAGTTAGGGAGAAGTATGGTTGGTTGGCACGTTTGTTCGCGGCCTTGGTCCTCGCCTTTTTCCAGGTACTGGAGTCAGGGTTTCAGGCTGTTTTCTCAGTGCTCCAGTGGACGGCGTCACAGGTTTAGCGTCCTCGCATTTCGTCGTGTTTCATCATGAGATGGTCTTCGTATTCCATTTCTTTCTTTTCTAACTCGGAGAGTTTCTTCCGCAGACCCTGAGACGTTCTTACCACTTCGACCAGTTCTTTCTCGATGTTCTCTCGGTTAGGATCCACCTCCTGCTCCAGTTTTGTCTTCGCTTCTTCTGCGACTTCGTGTGTCATGGTGTATTCTTCGTCGAACCTGTCGAATCTGGGTCCTGAAGCAAGTACCTGCTGCAGATTTTCTTCTGCGAGGTCAACCAGTGCTTCTTTTGGACTCAGGTCCTCCCATGCGTGGAAGTAGGAATCTGCCAGGTCTTCGACTTCTTTTCTCCATTGCGGAGCTCGACGCTTGATCTCTGCTAGGTCGTCGATGTTTTGACGGGGGTCGTAACGGTCGTTGTGGGTTACAGAGTTGCGGGCTTCGAGTAGAGGGTCAACAAGATTTTCGACGTCTTCAGACAGTTGTCCTGGTACATTCTCGAACTTGTTGCGGACCTTCCTCCACTGATCGTCTAACGTGTCTTGGTTGACTGAGGGTATCGGACCCAGTTTTTCATCCACTATATCGGTGAGTACGGTGGAGAAGTAATTTCTGAGCAGGTGGAATCCGATTCTGCGGTCTTCTATGTTGTCGAGATCCAGTTCATCGAAGAGCTGCAGGTATCTTTCTGGGTCTGGGGGTTGGCTCATCTGCTGGACTTGATTTTTGATGGTGAAGCGGTGTCATCCAACTCGAGTTCTTCAGCTTCTTCCTGGTATTCCTCGATTTTCTTCTCGGCCCACATCCGCAGGTTTTCCCCGCTTGATTCGATGAGGACGGTGAGGTGGTCTTCGCCTCTCCCGATCAATAGTGTGTGTTGGTCGAGGATGGTCAGCATGTAGGGGAACTCGCCGGGGTACTGCAGCAGTTCGACGTCAGGGTCTTCTTTGTATTCTTGCAGGGCTTCCCGGTGCCGCTCTGAGTCGTTGACATCCTGCACCATGCTCTCTGAGAAGATGTAGGTGCAATCTGTGCCGGTGGGAAGAACGGCTTCTCGTGATTCGAGTCCGGCTCCGAGGATGAACGGCGACAATTCCTGCAGGGTGCCGGTTTCTTCCACAAGTTCGTTGTATCGGTCGACGACGCTTCTTGCGTGTTCGACGGAGTTCTCCAGCTTCACCGAGGCGTCCTGCAACAGGTGGAACGGCGGCAGTGACTCTTCCCAGTCGTCGGTGCGGTCGATCAGCCAGTTCAGCTGGTCGAGGAAGCTTTTCTCCAGGAGCTGCTGGACTACGGGGTAGAGAAGCTCGCCTTTCTCTGTCAGCTCCACACTACCGTTGACCTTCTTCACCACGTTCTCGTCTACGAGTTCCTGGACGACTTCTTGATCGAGGCTGTCTGTCTCTGCGTTCTTCACTCGGTATATGGCTGTGATTTTATCTCTGGTGAGAAGGTTTTCTGCGAGGATTTCAGCATGGTCGGCTTTGTTGTCGATAGCATCCATTGTTGTTGTCGGAAAGGTTCTCAGTGTCGTCAGAAATATCTTGGTGGCATTCCACTTCCGCCGTGGTTACCTGAGTTATATAGAGTTTCAGGTTGTTCTTCCTGGTAGAGGGGTCGGCGGCTTTGGATCCGTAGTGTCACGCGCTCCGCCCCCCTCTGTTCCCCCTTTCCAAGTACTATGAGCTCGCAACGCCGCCGTCTCGGAGACTGTCCACACTGCGGCAACGAAATCCGGCACGTCCATGTTTTGATTGAGTACGAGTCAGAGAACGGGACAAGCTTCTGGGCTGAGTGTCCTGGATGCGGTGACGTCGTCGACCCCGTGTAATACTCTATGTTTCGACGGTTGAAACGGGTCTTCTCCGGTTCTGGTTCTTCTGATGTCTTGGTGGAGTGCCGTCAGTGTGGAGCGAAACTGGAGGAAGAAGCCGATAGTTGTCCTGAGTGTGGGAGCGAAGAAGTCGCCCGGTACCGGCTATAGGTCGATGTACTGTTTTTCCCAGTCGCGGCGTGCTTCGATTTCCCGGTTTCCTCGTTTGGTGACGTTGTAGACGTTGGTGCGGCGGTCTTTTTCGCCTTTCTCGACGAGTCCTTTGTCTACGAGTGTGTCGAGGTTGGGGTAGAGTCTTCCGTGGTGGATTTCTTTCTCGTAGTAGTTTTCGAGTTCGTCTTTGATGGCGAGGCCGTGGGGTTCGTCGAGTCCGGCGGCTACGTACAGGAGGTCGCGTTGGAAGCCTGTGAGGTCGTACATGTTGAGTTTCTGCTACTGGGGAGGTGGTAGTTTTTCCGGTGTAGAATAGGAGCTGTGTATCGGTGGCTGAAATATTTAAACGAGTTTAGGTAATCGTGGTGTATGAGAGGTTTTGTCGATGTGCAGCGTTGAACTGCCGGACGGTCGACGTGTATCTGCTTCAAACCCTTCTAAACTTCCGTTGAAGCGTGCTGTGGAAGGCAGCTTCCGTTTCTAATGGTGGTCTCTTATGGAGGAAACCATTCACAAAGGCGAGGTCTCAGGAAACCGTCTCTGGAATTTCTTTTTCGCCTCGGGTTATAGGGAGGTCTGGATCATAAACCAGGATCACAGTTCACCTGGTCGTTTAGCGAGATTGCTTCACAAGATTCTACCAGCGTCTTGGATGGAGAAGACAGTTATCGGAGATGTGCAGACCAGGATGAGATTTGATCCTGATGAGGAAGTAGATCTTGAGGATGGAGACCAGGTTGAGGTAGTAGTGAGAAGCGTGGAGGATGAGTAATGTCTCAGGCGGTCGATGCTGCGGAGGATATTCTCAGGTCGACTTTTCCTCCGGTAGAGGAGTGGAAGCTTGAACGTGAGATCCGGGATACAACACGGAGTGATGTTGAGGTTCCGAGCCGTCAGGAAGTCCTCATCGAGAATCTGCGAGAGATCCGTGACTCCTACCATGTCCGTTCTGACTGCGATATACGGAATGAAGTTGACGAGCTAATTGATCTTCTTGAGGAGTGGCCGGAGGAGCAGCTGGAAGAGATCCGTGATCAGGTTCGGGAGTTGGCCAGAAAGATAGTCGACGGGGGTGGTTCTGAGTAGTGGATCTGCTGGTTCAGAAGTCGGAGGAGTGGATCCGGGATCATCTGTACCAGAATTACGATGGGCGTTTCTGCCGTATAGAGGTTGATGAGGAGCCGGAGCAAGCCGGTGAAGACGACCTCGTATTGTTCAGTGACGGGGATACGGTTAGAGCGGAGTCACACATCATCGAGACCAGCTCCGATTCGGTTAGAGTGGAACCGTTGACCCCGGTTCAGAAACCACATCCGAAGGAGCCTCTAGGCCACGGCTTCGAGTACGTTGACGCCGGGGATTGCGGGAAGTACAGTATCAAGTTCATGGGTATGGAGCATGTCTACGAAACTTTCTATGACCTCGTGAAGGGCATCTTGGAGAAGAAGCCTGGTGCCAGGAACTGGAGTGACGTGCTCTGCCACATTGTGTGGACGGAGGTTGAGGAGCGGGATTTGAATAATCGCCAGGAGTTCGTGGATAGGCTGGATCGTGCAGAGATCATCAGCGTTAGAGACGATCTCCAGGTTCAGAGAGTGGTGTTCCCTCCAATGGATCCGGACGAGCTCAGGAAGCGGTACACTTCTTCTTCCAAGGCCAGCAGGATCTACCAGTCTCTCGGTAACTACGTGGAGGACGTCAAGCAGTTCTACCGTGAACAAGGAGATGACCGTATCGTTGAACGGTTGGAGAACTCTTTCAGCGACCTTGACCAGGACAGTATCGATGCTCGAAAAGAGGTAGTGAGAGAGAAAGCTGTTGGCCGTGATCTCGACTCCGCTTTCAGAGGTGATGCCTCAGCGTGAAACCTGAATGCGAGGAGTGCGGGGAGGATTTGAACGTCAATACGGTGGACAAGCCGCATATTGACTGGGTGAAGGTGGTCTGCAGCGAGTGCGGAGGCATCACTGAAATCTCGATGATCAGGTTAGCGAGCGAGGTAGGTTCGTAATGGCAGGTAGAGAGGATTTAGACGACTTCCAGGTGTTTTTCGTTGTAGCGATTTTCTTCATCGGCCTCGCTATAGTGGCTCTTTCAGGGTTGTCGGGCCAGTTCTTGGGTATTCTGCCCGGAGTTCTCATCATGGTCTATGCTTACTGGTACGAGCAGCGGTCGATCCGCATGAAGGGTGGTTCTTGATATCAGGACAGGAGACGCCTTTCGCCAGTCACGCGGTCGACCGCGTCGAGCACTACATGGAACTGATGAACGTCGACGAGGAGGATCTCGGCATTATTCTGGCTCCGTGGTACAGGGAGTACGAGGATATGCAGGAAGGAGAGATGCTACCTGAAGACGAGATGTACTGGGAGATGCACGTCAATGCCCGTGACGTCTCCGTGCTCCGTGACCCGGAGATAGATGCGAACTACAATTTCGACGCTGTCGTCCCGTTCGACTACGACAACTTGGATGCGAAGGAGTTCTTGGAGACGGAGTACACGACGTGGATTAACGTGTTCGAGGACGAGTTCCCGGAAGCCGAGTTATATTATCCAGAGTTGACTGACCACAGATAGGGCTTATTCTACTGGTACGAGGTCGAAGTGTCGAAAGGTGACGGAGAGTTTTTCGCCGGTTTCGATGTCCTGGAGTTTGTAGCTGTATGCGTCAAGTTCTCTCCCGGTTTCTGAGTTTAGATCGTCTTTCAGGACTTCCGTGATTTCACAGGTTTTTCCGTGGTGCTGGTTGTCGACATCTTTTTTACTGAGATAGATTTGTACCTTGTCTTTCACTGAGTAAGGTTCTGATGAGGGCTGAGGAATATCTTTCATTCTTGGATACTGTTTCTCAGGGTAGAAATGTGATTGTATCGTTGCCAGCATGGATTTGGGAAGGTATTATGCCGCCGGGATGTAACTGTCCGGTCAACGCATGTCTTCGCCCGAAAAGATTTATTCTATACTTGAACAGTTCGTACAGGATCTAAATTCTCAGGTTGATACTCACAGGTTGGAGGAGTTGCTGAGTGAGGATGGTAGGCTGACTGGTGCTGATGTAGGTAGTAAGCCTGAGTCATGGACTCGGAAGCATTTGATTCGGCCTTTGCTGGATGCGTCGGGTTTAGAGTGGGAGCCGGAGATCCACGGCGGCGGTGAAGGATACCCGGACTTCGGCATCAATAATCTGGACATCTTGGTAATCGGTGAGGACAAGTCTCGTTACTTCCCGAACGAGTCGAGAGAGTGCTGCCTGAACGCCACAAAAAAGTCACTTTCTGTATGATTTGATGGTCAGGTTCTGCTGCTACCGCGGAG
>Ga0207851_100148_pt1 | contig 52514 bp, 55 predicted proteins | sample A23E3SouthBayCA_FD_187747 | JGI IMG/M metagenome (GOLD analysis project Ga0207851, IMG submission 187747) | Aerobic enrichment media microbial communities from Eden Landing Ponds, California, USA - A23 E3 (SPAdes) | ecosystem: Environmental > Aquatic > Marine > Unclassified | place: Emeryville... | reverse complement strand
TACCCCTTCGAACTCGCGCACGCCGACGACTGAGCGCCGTGGTGGTGCGTGCCAGCGGCGTGGTGGTGCGTGCCAGCGGCGTGGTGGTGCGTGCCGTCACAGCGCGCATCCGAAACGCGTACCCCGGTAGCGCGACTCCGCGAGTGTATGCAGGACAGTCCAGCAGTCGTCGTGCTCCGGTACGGCCACCGGCCGGGCCGCGACGACCGCATGACCACACACGTCGGCCTGACGGCGCGCGCGCTCGGCGCGGACCGCGTCGTCCTCCCCGGGAATGCCGGCCAGTCCGCGGAGACAGTCAGGGACATCACCGAGCGGTTCGGCGGCCCGTTCGACGTCGACCTCACGGACGAACTCGACGCCACCATCCGCGACTGGGCGGGCGCTGTCGTCCACCTCACGATGTACGGCGAACCCGTCCAGGACGTCCAGGAGAACGTCCGGCGCGCCCACCGCGAGGACGGCGACCCGATTCTGGTCGTCGTCGGGGGCGAGAAAGTCCCCTTCGAGGTGTACGAGCACGCCGACTGGAACGTCGGCGTCACGAACCAGCCCCACTCGGAAGTCGCGGGACTCGCGGTGTTCCTCGACCGCCTCTTCGAGGGCCGGGAACTCGAACAGGAGTACGAGGACGCCGACCAGCGCGTGATTCCGCAGGCGCTCGGCAAGCGCGTCGAGGACGTAGACGACGAGGCGTAGGTCGGCGCCCTGTCTTGCGGCTGACCGACCGCTTAACTGCGTGCCCGCCCGAGACGGGGTATGCAGGAGTTCTGTGCGTCGCTGCCGCTGGCCGCCGACCAGTGGACGCTGGCGGACGCCGAGCGCTCCCAGCACGCCACCGACTGGGGGACGGACCGCGCGGACGGGTCGGCGCCCGCCGCGGTCGTCTGGCCGGAGTCGACGGCTGACGTCGCGGCCGTCCTGGAGCGCGCCAACGAGGCGGACGTGCCGGTCACGCCGTACGGCGCGGGTACCGGAATCGCGGGGAACGCCGTCCCCGTCCGGGGCGGCGTGAGCCTCGACACCACGCGAATGGACGCGGTCCTCGACGTGCGTCCGGACGACTTCCAGATCGACGTCCAGCCGGGCGTCATCGGGACCGACGTCGACGAGGCGCTCGCCGGGCACGGCCAGTTCTTCCCGCCGCTCCCGACGTCCGGGGCGATGGCCACCGTCGGCGGGATGGTGTCGACGGACGCGTCCGGTCGCCGCACCGTCAAGTACGGGACCGTCGGCGACTGGGTCCGCGAACTCGAAGCGGTCGCCGGCGACGGCACCGTGTTCACGGCCGGCACGAAAGCCGTCAAGTCCTCGTCGGGGTACGACCTCCGCGACCTCGTCGTCGGCAGCGAGGGCACCCTCGCCGTCGTCACGCGCGTCACGCTGGAGACAGCGGGCATCCCGGCGGAGATTCGGGGCGGCCGCGCGGTGTTCGAGTCAGTCGAGGACGCCGCGGCCGCGATTGCCGACGCACGCCGGTCTGGCGTCGACGTCGCCTCGATGGAACTGGTCGACCAGCACTGCGCGCGCATCGCCAACGACCACCTCGACACCGGCCTACCGGACCGCCCGATGGTGTTCCTGGAGTTCCACCGCAACCACGGCGTCGACGCCGAAATCGAGTTCTGCGAGTCCGTGTTCGCGGACCACGACCCGCTGCGGTTCGACGTCGTCGACGACGCCGCGATGGACGACCTCTGGGCGGTCCGCGAGGAACTCGCCGACGCCGTCGTCCAGCACGACCCCGCACTCGTGTCCGCGCACTCCGGGGACGTCGCCGTGCCGCCCAGCGAGTTCCCGGCACTGGTCTCGTTCATTCACGACCGCGCGGCTGACGCCGGCCTCCAGGCGCCCACGTTCGGGCACGCCGGCGACGGCAACGTCCACTTCGACGTGCTCGTCGACCCGGACGACCCCGAAATGGTCGACCGCGGCGAGTCCGTCTCCCACGCCGTCATCGACCGCGCAATCGAACTCGGCGGCACCTGCACCGCCGAACACGGCATCGGGAACACGAAACGCGAGTTCGTGCGCCCCGAACACGGCGACGGCGCCGTCGGTCTGATGGGCCGCGTCAAGGACGCCTTCGACCCGAACGGCGTCCTCAACCCCGGGAAGGTGTTGCCAGGGGACTGACCGCTGGTGGTTCCCGAGGACTGACGACTGGCGGTTTGCGGGTCGGCCCGGCGCTCCGACGCGTCACTGCCCAGCGCCCCGACTGCCGGCAGAGTAACAAGACTTAATGGCGGCGCGGACCGCTTTTCACCCAATGGCTTTTGAGGAGCTACTCGACGACCCCGTGGTTCAGAAGTACCTCCACGAGCTGGTCGGCCCGAAGGGAATGCCGGTTGCGGTGTCGCCGCCGGACGGCGAGGTGACAGACGAGGAACTCGCGGAGCGGCTCGGCCTCGAGTTGAACGACGTGCGCCGCGCGCTGTTCATCCTCTACGAGAACGACCTCGCGACCTACCGGCGGGTTCGCGACGAGGACTCGGGGTGGCTCACGTACCTCTGGACGTTCGACTACGACAACGTCCCCCCGAACCTCCGCGAGGAGATGGAGCGCCTGCTGGAGGCGCTCGTCGAACGCCGCCAGTACGAACTGGAGAACGAGTTCTACCTCTGCGAGGTGTGCTCGATCCGCTTCGAGTTCGCGGAGGCGATGGACCTCGGCTTCGAGTGCCCCGAGTGCGGGTCGCCCGTGGAAGCGATGGAGAACACGCACCTCGTCGACGCGATGGACGAGCGAATCGAGAACCTGCGCGCCGAACTGGGCGTGAAGGCCTGATGGTCGTCCTCGCAACGAAACTGTACGTCGAAGGGGACGCCAGAGAACGGTCGCTGGACAGCCTCCGGTCGCAGGTCGACAACGACGTCGGCGACCTGGACGTGGAGTTCGAACTCGGTGTGCGCCACGACGACTTCCCGACGGTCACGCTGGACGGCCCGGACGAGGTGGCTGCGCGGAACGTCCTCGCGGAGACCTGGGGCGAAATCACCGAGGGCTTCGAGGCCGGCGAGACGTACGTCGGGACTCTCGAATCCTGGAGCGACGAGGGGTTCGTGCTCGACGCCGGCGAGGACGTCCTCGTTCCGGCCGACCAGCTCGACCTCGGCCCGGGGTCGCCCGCGCAGATCCGGGAGCGGTTCGGCCTCGTGCAGCACGTGCCGCTGCGGTTCACGTACGGCGACACGGTGGAACTCGCGGAGGCCGAACGCGACCGACTGTACGACTGGACGCGTGGCTCCGGCCGCCTGAACGTCAACAGCGCGACGCGCGGCGAGGTCCGCGCGACGGTGAACCGAGCGGGCCACGCCCAGGACATCGTCACCGTCGAACGCCTCGGCCTCCTCGAGCAGAGCATCGTCTGCACCGAGGACACGGACCCGCCGGGCCTGCTCGCGGCCATCGGCGAATACCTGCCCGCGGAACTGCTCGCCGTCGTTCCATGACGAAACTGAAGCTGGCTGTCGCCGTGGTGTTCCTGGCGGTTACTGCCGGCTGTCTGGGTGGCGGACCGACCCCCAGCAACGAGGACCTCCAGGAGGACGCGACCTACGACTGGGACACCGACGCGGACGTCACCATCGTCGTCGAGGGCGAGGAGTACAAGACGGTCGCGACAGTCGAGGACACGGAGAAAGTCCGGCTCGCGCGCTCCAGCGGGTTCGGCGGGCGTAATCCGCTGTTCATCTCCGCGGTGCAGTTCCGGTACCCGAACGGCACCGTCGTCGACGCCGAGGCCATCGACGTCTCCAGCAAGGACCAGCGCACGGTCGTCGAACTCCCCGCCGACAACGGCACGCTCGCGTACACGTCGAACGCGGGGAGCCGCTCGGCGACGATTCCGCTGGACTTCGAGGGCTCCCACGAGGTCGTGTTGCCGTCCGCGATGCGGGTGTCGTTCCCGCTGTTCGGCAGCGTCGACCCCGGCGGCTACGAGAAGACCGTCGAGGACAACCGCGTCCACCTCCGCTGGGACTCGCTGTCGAACGCGACCATCGAGGTGGACTTCTACCTCGAGCGCGATCTCTACCTGTTCGGCGGCATCATCGGCGTGCTCGCGGCCGCCGCGCTCGCCGGCGTCGCCTACTATCGACTCCGCATCCGGCGCCTCGAACAGGACCGCGAGCAAGCCGGCCTCGACGTCGAGAAGTGACGCCGCAGCGGCGTTCCGCGGGGCAGTAGCCCGCGGGCGACCGGACGGCGTTCTGACGGTCGGTACCTCGCGGACGACTCGCCGCCGCCCCGCGTGGCCCTTTTCACTGGTGAGCGCGTACCCCGCGGTATGCAGGTTGGGCTGGTCACGGTCGGTGACGAACTCCTCGTCGGCGACACCGAGAACACGAACGCGTCGTGGCTCGGTGCGCGCCTCGCGGAGCGCGGCGCGTCCGTCGAGCGCGTCGTGGTTGTGCCGGATGTCGAGGACGCCATCGCCGAGGAGGTCTCGCGGTTCGCGGACCGCTACGATGCGGTGCTGGTCACGGGCGGCGTCGGGCCGACCCACGACGACGTGACGATGGACGGCGTCGCCGCGGCGTTCGACCGGTCGATGGCCGAACACCCCGACGCGCTGACGTACTTCCAGAACCACGACACCTACCAGTTCGACAACCTCACCGAGGGCACCGCCGACCTCCCGTCTGGCGCACGCCTCCTCCGGAACCCAGTCGGCGTCGCTCCGGGCGCGGTCGTCGAGAACGTCTACGTGCTCCCGGGCGTCCCCGACGAGATGAAGGGGATGTTCGAGTCCGTCGCCGACGAGTTCACCGGGACCGCCACGTCGGTCGAGTTCGTGCACGTCGACGCCCCGGAGAGTTCGCTCGTCGAGGCGCTGGAGGCCGTCCGGGACCGCTTCGACGTCACTGTCGGCAGCTATCCCGGGGACTCGGTTCGCGTGAAACTACAGCACGAGGACGAAGCCGTCGTCGACGAGGCCGCAGACTGGTTCCGCGAGCACGTCGACGAAGCCTGACTGGCACGGGCCAGCCGCTCACAGTCGCGTTGTCCTGAACCGACTCGGTTCGCGCCGACGCTACCGGTAGAGGTACGCGAGCCACGCGACGACGAACAGCAGTCCGAGAACTGTCACCGTCCACCCGACGGCGTTGATCGGCAACGCGGTGCCGTCCGCAGCACTCAGCAACGATATCATGTGCGACGGTTCCGGCCGGTCGGTCTTAACTCTTGGTTCACCGGACGGCCGGGCAATCGTTGAGGTAGCAGGGGGGTCCCGGGTCGCAATCCCGTGGCGGTCAAGTCTCGTCGGGACGACCACCGCCGGCCGAGGGTGTAGGTACGAACCGACAACCGCGCGGCTTTTCGGCCGGGCGGTCCAAGCGACGGTATGCGAACCGTGGGCGTCGTCGTGAACCCGATTGCCGGGATGGGGGGTCGCGTCGGCCTGAAGGGGACGGACGACAAAGTCGAGGAAGCCCGCGAGCGCGGCGCGGAACAGCGAGCGCCCGACCGCGCTCGCGAGGCGCTTGCGTCGCTGCACGTGCACGCGTCCGACACCGAGCTGTTGGCGTACGGCGGCGAGATGGGTGCAGAGGAGGCCCGGGCAGCGGGCTTCGACCCGACGGTCGTCGGGGAACCCACTGGCGACGAGACGACCGCTGCGGACACCAAGGCGGCCGTCCGGGAGTTCGTCGACCGCGGCGTCGACTTGATTCTGTTCGTCGGCGGGGACGGCACGGCCACGGACGTCGTGGACGCGCTCGACGCCGCCGGCGCGGACGTCCCCGTGCTCGGCGTGCCGGCGGGTGTGAAAGTGTATTCCTCCGTGTTCGCGGTGCGGCCCGACGTCGCCGGCCGCGTCGCCGGGACGTTCGAGGAGACGGAGGCCAGGGAGGTCAACGATATCGACGAGGACGCGTACCGCGAGGGCGAGGTCCGGACGCGCCTCCAGGGCGTCGTCGAGGTGCCCGTCGCCGACGACGACGTGCAGTCCGCGAAGCAAGTGCACTCGGGGAGCACTGGGGCGCTGGCGGAAGCCGTCGCCGAGAGCGTCGAACCAGGTGTCACGTACGTCCTCGGGCCGGGCAGCACAATCGGAGGCGTGGCCGAGGAACTCGGCGTGGACGGGACGCCGCTGGGCGTCGACGTCTACCGGGACGGCGAACTCGTCGTGAAAGACGGCAGCGAGGACGAGATTCTGGACGCGCTCGGGGACGAGAACGTCATCTTCGTCTCACCCATCGGCGGCCAGGGGTTCGTGTTCGGTCGCGGCAACCAGCAGATCTCGCCGGCCGTCATCGAGCGAAGCGAGGTCCGCGTGCTGGCGTCTCCGCGGAAACTGGACGAAACCGGCGTCCTCCGTGTCGATACGGGCGACGAGGGCGTCGACGAGTCGCTGCGCGGCTGGACGAGGGTCAGGACCGGCCGCTTCGAGGAACGGATGATGAAAGTCGTGTAGACGGCGCCAGCGAGCCACGTTCTGAGTACTTCGTTGAGCGTCTCCGCCGTCGTCTGCGGTGGCGCTGGAAGAAACAGCGAGCGTGTACCGGGTCGCTACTCGTCGTCTTTCATCGACTGCAGCTGGTCGATGAGTTCGTCGCTGTCCGCACCGGAGTCGAAGTTCACGTCCCCGTCGTGGTCGTTCTGGTGGACGTTCACGGACCCTTCCTCGTCGATTTCTGTGTCCTGGCTCCCCTGCTCGGACTCGTCGTAGCTACCAAAACCCATACAACACCCTAGGCGTGTCGCACCGAAAAACCCCCCGGAAACGCGGTGGGGTTCTGCTCGCCCACGGGAACCTTAAGGCAAATATAAGGTTGGAGGGGTAAGACTAAGGTCGTTCCAGCGCGTTCTGTGCGTATGGAAACCCGGAAGGTCCAGCGGCTGGGGCCGTCTACGCTGGCGATGACGCTACCCGCAAAGTGGGCGCGCAAGCAGGACGTCGAGAAGGGCGACGAGGTCACCGTGCGCGAGAGCGGGAAGGGGTCGCTGACGGTGACACCGGAGTCCGCACACGGCGAAGAGACCGAAGCGGCGATTCACGCCGAGAACTTCGACGCCGACGCCGTCGAGCGCGCCATCGTCGGGCAGTACGTCCTCGGCCGGCGCATCATCCACGTCGAGAGCGAGGACGCGCTCGAATCCGAGCACATCAACGCCGTCTACAAGGCCGAAACCCAACTGATGGGCCTCGGCGTCGTCGAGGAAACCCCGGAACGCATTACCATCCGGTGTTCGGTGGACCCGGAGGACTTCGACCTCGACAACCTCCTCGAACGCCTCGAGAACACGGGGTCGACGATGCGCGAGGAGGCCGTGCAGGCGCTCGCGCGCGGTAGCCCGGACCTCGCGCAGCGCGCGCTCAACCGCGAGCGCCAGGCGAACAAGATCTTCGTCCTCCTGCTCAGGCTCATCTTCACCGCCTACCAGAATCCGAGTCTCGCGCGGGCCGTCGGTCTCGACGACGGCTTCCCGCTCATCGGCTACCGGTCGGTCGCGAAGAACCTCGAACTCACCGCGGACAACGCCGAGGACATCGCCGAGATCGTCCTCGACGCCGACGACCACACGCTCGACGTCGACCAGTCGACGATGCGGCGCATCCGCGAGTTCACCGACCAGGTCGACGAGATCACGGCCGCCGCCGTCGACGCGGTCGTCGCCCGCGACTACGACGCCACCGTCGAGGTGCGCGAACTGTTCGGGGAACTCGGCGACCGAGAGGGCGACATCCTCGCGGACCTCCCCGAGATGGACAACGACGACCTCCTGGAAGTCCGCGAGGTGCTCGTGAGCCTCCAGCAGACCGCACAGTACGCGATGCGGAACGCCGAAATCGCGGCGAACCTGGGGCTGAACGAGCAGTCCGCGCACACGACGATCAGCTGAATCGAATCAGTACCCACGGCCAGTCGACCCGAGCCGGGTACTGTCGGGGCGCGGCAGCCACTGCGGCTATCGGTCGGGTTGTTCGACGTGGTCGCGCCAGAACTCGTCGGTCAGGTAGCGTTCTTCGATCGCCCTGTGCCCGAGACGTCTGGCGATTCGACCGAGCGTCGCCCACGCTGCGCGCTGCAGTAGCCGTGGCGCGACGTCGATGCGCGTCTCGTCGCTGACCGCCTCGCTCAGTACGAGCGCGTGGAGCGGCCCGGGCTCCCCGTACTCGCCGTCGCTGCCGAACTTCCCCTCGTGGTCGCACCCGAAGAACGTGTACTGCGTCTGGACGGTCTTCGCCCACGGTGGCTCCACTCGGAACGCCACGAAGCCGTCGGTGTCGTTGCGGAAGAAGTGCGACACACCGGGTTCGACAGTTCGCGACTCGCCCGCTGCGAGCCGCTGGACTTCCGATTCGACGACGACCGTGAGTTCGCCGGTCAGCGCCTCGAAGGTTTCTTCGGTGGTGCGGTGGACGTGGGACGGGAGTTCGGCAGCGTCCGGGCCCAGCCACACCACCATCTCCGGCCGGTCGTCGGTGTAGTCGTCCAGCAGCACCGACCACGTCCCCGAGCCCGGCCCGGACGCGAGCGCGTGCGGCGACTCTGATAACAGTTCGGCAGCGCGGCCGTCCGCGTCCAGTTCCAGCGCGTGTCCGTCGATTGGCTGTCCGTCGTCGTCGAGCGGCCGGCCGGTCGTCAGGGAGGGCATACCAGGTGGTGTCAGCCGATAGTGAAGAAGCTTCTCCACGAGCGGCGGCCGTGGCGGTCAGGCGGTTTTCTCAGCCTCCAGGGGGTTCCGTGAGGACAGCGAGCACGGGAACGCCGGGTGTTCGGCGAAGTGACGCACCAGCATGTGCCTGCGCGACCCGGTGACGCCAGCGGTGGACATCGCCGACGCGTCGAAGGTCTCGGGCAAGCGCTCGAACAGCCGGCGGACCTCGCTGAAGCTATCGAAGACCGTGGAGTTGCCCGTCGAGTCAGCGCCGCGCCGTTCGACGACGTAACTCCCGTCCTCGCGGTGCTCGCAGGCAGTGCGGAAGAATTCCTCGCGTCTCGTCAGCGCGTCACCGACGGCGTCCCGCAGCTCGGCGGCGTGCTCGCGGGACAACTGCATGGTTTCGCCGTCGACTGTGACGCAGATGTCGCCGCCGTCTGGCTCGGCGGCGATGGACTGTTCACTCTGGGAGAACTCGACCAGGAGCGTGGGTACTCCGGTTCATACTCCCATCAAGCGACCCGACCGGTAAAAAGCTATCTCCCGTGACAACGCCGATCGACGGTGTGGATGGCGGTGACAACGCCGACTGACAGGACAGACGACCGTGAACCGTCGAGCGTTCAGTCAGTGCGTGGCGTCGGACCGCGTGCGAGGATGCCGTCGTCCGTCGTGCTGTCGTCCTCAGTTGTAGTCGATTCGTCCGTCGTCGCCCCGTCGGACGTTGTGCCGTCTTCGGTCGTCGAACCGTCTTCGGTCGTCGAACCGTCTGCGCTCGTCGTGGCGTCGCCGTCCGTAGTCGTCGTGTTTGCGTCGTCGGACCCGCCAGCGTCACCCGACGTGTCGCCCTTCGCGCCGAACATGTCCGTCTCGATGGTCTTCGTGTAGGTCATGTCGTCGAGCGGCACGCGAATCGGGTCGTCGCTGCCCGGCGGTTCGATTTCCGCGTAGAAGTCGATGCGCAGTTCCGTCGTCTGGTCGTTCTCGACGTGGCTCACCCACCAGTCGTCGAGGCGCTGGTTCTGGATGGCGGTCGGCGTCTCCACGACCCGGGACGTCTTGCCGGGGATGGTCTCAGTCTCCCGGGTTTCGCCCGCCCCGACCTGGATGTCGTTCATCGTGATGTTGTAGCCGATATTCGAGATGACGACCGGCGAGTTCTTCGGGTTGTACGCCTGGAACTCGAGGTCGATTGGCGTCTCCGACTCGGTCACCTCGCCCCAGGACGCGTTCGTCCGTTCGATGACCAATACGGGGTCTTCGACGAGCGTCACGTCCGCGTTCACCGGGCGGTCCTCGCTGGAGTTGAACTGGCTGACGAGGTCGGTCTCGATGGACTCCTCGGCCGGCTGGAACGTCGCCGACTGCCCGAGGAGGCCGGAGACCTCGGCGTCGACGGTCATGGTCGTCTGCTCGTCGCCCCTGATGTGGCTCACCCACCAGTCGGGGATGCGTTCGTTCTGGAGGTACGTCGTCAGGTTCACCGTGGAGTTCCCGCTGCCGATGCCGACACCGTGTTTCTCCCCGCGCGCCATCTCGATGCCGTTCATCGCCACGGCGTAGTCGATGCTGACGTCGCCCAGGTGCACCCCGACCGGGTTGGGGTTGTGCACGACGAGGTCCGTCTCGATCTGGGTGTCGGTCTCGTTGACGTCCCCGAAGCGGTTGTCGACCCGCTCGACGCTCGGAACGCCGATGACCCCCGCGACGAACGCGCCGCCGACGACCAGCACGAGACCGGCGACGACGGTCACAGCGATGCGTATCTTGCTCCCCACCAACAGCGCACGCACGTCCATACCCGTATCGGGGGCCATCGCGTTGAAAGTCTGTTGGCCTCCACTCGCCGGACTCGAACTGCGGCCCGTCCGGCTGGTTCCAAGGGGGTCCGGACCGAAGCGAGTAGAACCAGTTAAGGGGCGGCCCGCGCAACGCCCAGCCATGACGACAGGGTCCACCCAGGAGACGGACATGGGCATCGGCATCGGCCTCGCGCTCGGCCTGCTCGCCGTCGCGGCGTCCGCGTACACGTTCGTCACGCCCGGACAGTTCGAAACCGCACTCGGCTTCGCCGCCGCCGTGACGTTCTCGGCGCTGTGCGTCGCGGCGTTCCACGTCTGGGGGTAGCGGAAGCGATAAACCGCCAACGTACGTATCTACGTGTAGATGACTGACGAATACACCGACGAGGAACGACGCATCCTGGAGTTCCTCCGCGAGAGTGTCGAGAAGGGCGAGCGCTACTTCCGCGCGAAGAACATCGCCGAACACCTCGGGCTCTCATCCAAACAGGTCGGTGTGCGCCTCCCCGAACTGGCGGAGAAGTCCGAGGACGTGGACATCGAGAAGTGGAGTCGCGCCCGGTCGACGACGTGGCGCGTCGAACCGGCGTAGTCTCGACCGCGGGCAGCTGACGCAGTTCCGACTATCCGCAGGTGGCGGCTGTCCGACGGTCGGCAGCCGGGAGAAGTGCCGCCGACGCGGACTCCCGCGACACCGGGACGACCGGCGTCTTTTTGCAGGCGGACGGACAACTCCGAGTATGACCGTTCGGGTGGAGCGTACGTTCGAGGTTTCGGCGTCGCCGGAGGAAGTCTGGGCGTTCATCTCGGACCCCGAGCAACGCGCGTCTGCCATCAGCGTCGTGGACAGCTACGATCACGAGGGCGACACGACGACGTGGCACGTGCGCCTTCCGATTCCCGTCGTGCGTTCGACTATCGACGTGGAGACGCGCGACGTCGACGTACGGGCGCCCGAGTACGTGAAGTTCGTTGGGAAGTCCAGCGTGTTCTCCGTCACCGGCGAGCACCAGGTGGAAGCATCGAACGGCGGGTCGCGAGTGACCAACACGTTCGTAGTGGACGGGAAGGTCCCGGGCGTCGAGCGGTTCTTCAAGCGGAACCTCGACGACGAACTGGACGGCCTCCAGCGCGCAGTGGAGGCGGAGGCCTGAGATGCGCGTCGCGCTCGCCCAGCTCGACGTCGAGGCGGCCGCCGTGGACGCCAACGTCGAGCTCGCGATTACGGCAATCGAGGACGCCGCTGACGGTGGCGCGGAGCTGGTCTGTCTCCCGGAGCTGTTCAACGTCGGCTTCTTCGCGTTCGACTCCTACCAGCGCGAGGCCGAACCACTGGACGGCCCGACGCTGACGGCCATCCGGGAGGCGGGCGTCGAGGCGGGTGTCGCCGTGCTCGCCGGGAGCATCGTCGAGGACCTCGCCGAAACTGACAGCGGCCCCGCGGACGAGGGGCTCGCGAACACGAGCGTCCTCTTCGACGAGACGGGCGACCGGCTGTTGACGTACCGGAAACACCACCTGTTCGGCTACGAGTCCGCGGAAGCGCAACTGCTCACGCCGGGGGAGACGGTTCCGACCGCAGACATCGGCGGCTTCACCGCCGCGGTGACGACGTGTTACGACCTCCGGTTCCCGGAACTCTACCGCGGACTGGTCGAGGACGGCGTGGAGCTCCTGCTGGTGCCGTCGGCGTGGCCGTACCCGCGCGTCGAGCACTGGAAGCTGTTGCCGCAGGCGCGCGCCGTCGAGAACCTCGCGTACGTCGCCGCGGTGAACGGGAGCGGCGACTTCGAAGACGCGGCCCTGCTCGGTCGCACGTCCGTCTACGACCCCTGGGGAACCCAGATAGCGAGCACGGGGGACCACCCGGACGTCGTGTACGCGGACCTCGACCCAGACCGCGTGGCGGCGGTCCGCGAGGACTTCCCGGCGCTGGACGACCGGCGACAGTAGCCGGGTATTCCGGCGGCCATTCGACCCGTTTCGTGGCCGCCGAGAACCGAACCGGCCGCGATACGTGAATTTAAGTACGGGCGGGCGTTACCCTCTGATGCCGTTGTTCGACGCTTTTCTCGTCGAACCGGCAAACGAAACCACGTCCACTCCGCGTCCGCCACCGCGGCCGCGTCCCCGGCGCGCGGCCGCAATCCGCGAGAAGTCAACCACCACCGCCACATCCCTTCCGCCTCTCCTCTCTCGGTTCGAATGCCCAGCGATGCTGCTGGAACGAGCACCACAGTAGTGAGTTCGAGAACGACGGCAGCCGCGTTCGAGTCGACTCTGCGCTGTCTGGGTTCAGGCCAGCGAGATGATTGCGACGCCGGTGACCGCCAGCGCGGCCGCCGCGAGTCGCGTGCCGAACCGCGGTTCGTCCAGCAGCACCGCGCCCAGGACCACCGCCACTACGGCCTGCGTGTTTACGAGGGGAGACGCGACACTCGCCGGCAGCGTCTGGAAGGAGACCGCGGTGAGGTGCTGTGCGGCCGCGACGAGCACGCCGACGGCGACCCACTTCCGGACGTCGCCGCGGGGGTCGCCGCGCGGCCACGCCCGCAGCGCCAGCGGGAGCATCGTCACAGCGACGATACCGAGCATCACCGGCACGAACACCTGCGGCGGCACCGCCAGCTCCTGCATCAGTAGCCGCTTCGAGACGTCGACGACGCCGAAGATGGCCGCGCTGGCGAGCGCGAACCGTGCGGCTGGCGTGGTCGCGGCGCGCCGCAGCGGCTCCAGGAGCTCCCCGGGCTGGTAGTTCGCGACGTACAGCGCCACCGTGATGACCACGACGCCGGCCACCTGCAGGGCCCCCAGCCGCTCGCCCAGCAGGACCACCTCCAGCGGGAGCACGAAGACTGGGACGACCTTGCTGATGGGGGCGACGTAGGAGACGTCGCCGAGTTGCAGCCCGTGGAAGAACGCGAGCAACGCGAACCCGGTCGCGACCGACGACCCGACCAGCAGGCCGACTCCGGGCGCATCGAAGCCGGACAGCGGTGCGGCCGGCATCGTCGTCGCGGCGACCGGCGCGTACCAGGCGATGCCCGAGACGTTCGCGAACAGGATGTACGTCGGCGCGGGGTAGTCGGCGAAGTACCGCTTCACGACGAACAGGTACGCGCCGAAGATGACGGCGGCCGCGAGCGCGACGAGGATGCCAGGCTCCACGAGTACGACGAACCGAGTCTCGCTAAAGAAGGCCTCGTTGTTCGCTCGGGAACGACCCCCGGCCGACCGGTCAGTCCACTGGCCGGGTCAGGACTCGCCGACTTCCGGGTCGAGGTAGCCGTAGAGGACGTCCTGCAGGAAGCTCAACGCCACGCCCAGCAGCGCCAGCACCACCGTCGTCCCCACCAAGAGCGGCAGATCCCTCGTCCGGACCGCAATCTGGACGAACGCGGTGATGCCCGGAACGTGGAAGATGGCCTCGACCACGAACGCCCAGATGGTGAACACGGACATCAGTTCCGCGAACGAGACGGACAGCAGCGGCAACGCGGCGTTCCGGAGCGCGTGTCTCGCGTCGAGGGTGTCGCTGGCGCCCTTCGCGGCGAGCATCTTCGAGACGGACGAGGCCCGGTGTTCGAGGGCCGCTCGCCGGGCCTGTCGGAAGAGGCCGGTCGCGAGCCCGACCGACAGCACCGCTGCTGGCAGCAGATAGCGGTGGTTGATGGTCCGCCACGGCTCCGTGTTCGGCCAGCCAGTCGCTTGTCTGAGCCCCCACCCGCCCTGCGTCGGCTGCAGGAACGGAACGTTCTGCCGCGTGAACGGCGGCCAGCACTGCTGGACGAACCCGTCAACTGTACACCACTGGGGGTGGGACGCCCACCAGGTGTGTTTCATCAGTTCGTACACGAGGAGGCTCCCGACCACCATCGTCGGCACACCGAGCATGACGTACGCGAACAGTCGTGCGGCCGTGTCGCGGCGGTTCGTCCCGTACGCGGCCGCCAGGCCGCCCAGAATACCGAGCGAGTACGTGAACAGGATGGCGGGGACGACGTACGCGAGCGTCCGCGGCACCGACGCCACGAGCACGTCGCTGACCGGGCGGCGCAGCGATTCGGAGTACCCGAACTCGAGTCTGAGGATGCCGAGCACGTAGTCGGCGTACTGCTGCGTGAGCGGTGTTTCGACGGGATAGAACCGGTTCGTCGCGACGACGAGGAACGTCAGCGAGATGGCGACCAGCGCGGCGACGGCGGCCAGCGCGCCCCGGCGCGCGGTGTACTTCAACAGCGACATCGTCACCGCACCTCCGTCTGCCCGTCCAGGACGTCACCGATAGCGTCCCCCAGGAGATTGAACGCGACGACTGTTGTCACCAGGAAGACCACGACGGTCCCCACCACCCACCACCGCTGGAACCACGGGACGGGATTCGTGGAGAGACCGCGAGTGAGGACTTCGCCCAGCGACCGGAGGTTCACGGTGTTGAGCTGGAGGTACGACAGCGCCACCTGGATTAAGATGAGCACCGGAATCTGGCGGGTGAGCGCAGTGACGATGGTGTCGGCGGCGTTCGGAACGACGTGCTTCCGGAGGACGTGGAGGTGGCTCGCACCCGCGCTCCGTGAGGCCCGAACGTATCCCGAGGAGCGACGCTTGAGGGTCTCACTGCGGAGGAGCCGGGCGATGCCGCCCCAGTCGAAGAGGCCGAAGATGAGCGCGAGCGTGAACAGGCCGTCGTCGAGGAACGTGTAGGCGACGATGATGTAGACGACGACGGCGGGAATGGTTTGCTGGATGTCGACGTACCACATGAGGACGTCGTCGATCCAGCCGCCGAAGTACCCCGCTGCCGTTCCGACCGCCGTCGCCACGAGCACCATCAGGATGCCCGCGCTGAGCGCGAGTTTCAGCGCGATGTGCATCCCGTAGACGACGAACTTCGCGACGTCTTCGCCGACGCGGGTGGTCCCCAGGGGGTACTTCCACGTGCCGTGGCAGCGTTCGTTCACCATGTCCCCGACGCAGGCGTAGTTCACGAACGGGTCCGCGTTGACGCTCGTGTAGACTGGCGGCTGGAGTTCGCGCGTGAAGTCCGCGGTGGCGTACCCGAACGTCTCCGGGCCGAGAATCCCGAGGACGGCGAACGCGAACAGGTACGCGAAACTGAGGACGGCCGCCGGCTGTCGGCCGAGTGCGGCGACGTACCGTCTGGTGCGGTCACGGTCCGCGACCAGCGGGACGACCCCGTACCTGACGCCGACGACGCCGGCGAGCAGACTCAGCCAGTCCATCCTGGTGAGGTCCCACGTCCACACCAGCGAGTTCGGGGAGACCGAGTAGTCGTACGCGAACAGTGCGGCGAGCGAGAGCAACGCGACCACGAACCCGACCGTGCGGAGCTGGACGCGGGGAAGTCCGCTGGCCTCGTCGGCCCAGTCGACGGTCGTGAATCGCGGTGCGTCAGCACCGGTGGAGGGCATCTACGTTACCGGCTGGCACACCACAATTAGTTAAAACTTCCCACAGGTACGCGCGGCGGTGGTCAGAAAAACCGGACGGGCGAGATAGCGGACTGCGGACTAGCGACGTTAGTCGTCTTCGGTCTTGCTGTCCGCGGAGAGACCCTGGGCCATCTCGATTTTCTCGAAGTCCAAGCCCTCCCTCGGCGCTCTCTGCGCTCGCGCCTCGGTCGCCCTTGGAGATTCCGCCAGGGTGTGCGATGGCGGGCTGGCTGCGTTAGTCGTCTTCGGTCTTGATGTCCGCGGAGAGACCCTGGGCCATCTCGATTTCCTTGGAGTTGTTCAGCGTCCACGCGGTGCGCTCGGTGACGGCCTCGATGACCTCGCGGGCGCTCGGGTAGCCGTTCCCGGACTTCTTCACGCCGCCGAACGGCAACTGGACCTCGGCGCCGATGCACGGCAGGTTGCCGTAGGCCAGGCCGACTTCGGCGTTGTCGCGGTAGTAGTTGATCTGGCGGTAGTCCTCGCTGATGACCGCGCCGGCGAGGCCGTACGGCGTGTCGTTGTGGAGTTCGACGGCGCGCTCGATGTCCCCGGAGTACTCGATGAGCGCGACGTGCGGACCGAACACTTCCTCCTTGATGCAGCGGAGGTCAGGGTCGTAGTCGACCTCGTAGACGAACGGACCGACCCAGTTGCCGTCCTCGTGGCCCTCGGGAATCTCGTCGTCGCTGAGTTCCGCGCGGTCCACGAGTACGTTGGCGCCCTCCTCGCGCGCGAGGTCGTTGTACTTCTGGATCTTCTCGACGTGCTCAGGCTCGATTGCCGGGCCCATGAACGTGTTCTCGCCGAGCGGGTCGTCGACGGCGACCTTCTCGGCGACTTCCACGAAGCGCTCCTTGAACTCGTCGTAGACGTCTTCGTGGACGATGAGGCGCTCGCTGGACACGCAGCGCTGGCCGGTCGTCTTGAACGAACTCATCACGGCCGAGTGGACGGCGATATCGAGGTCAGCCTCCTCGGTGATGACGATGCCGTTCTTCCCGCCCATCTCGCACGCCGCGAGTTTGCCGGGGTCCTCGGCGACCTTCTGCGCGACCTCCTGGCCGACCTCGGCCGAGCCTGTGAACAGCACCGTGTCCACGCGATTGTCGTCGACGATGCGGGCGCCGACGTCCCCGAAGCCCTGCACCATGTTGAACACGCCGTCAGGGATGCCGGCGTCCTCGAACATCTCGGCGATGACCTGGCCGCACCACGGCGTCTGCTCGGCGGGCTTCCAGACGACGGTGTTGCCCTCGACGAGCGCGACGGCCATGTGCCAGAACGGGATGGCGACCGGGAAGTTCCACGGCGTGATGCAGCCGACGACGCCGCGGGGCTTCCGTCGCATGTAGGCGTCCTTCGCGGGAATCTCGGAGGGAACGATGTCGCCCTTCGGGTGGCGGGCGTCGCCGGCCGCCCACTCGACCATGTGCCAGGCTTCCGCGACGTCGGCTTTCCCCTCGTCGATCTCCTTGCCGCACTCCTTGGTGACGATCTCGCCGAGTTCCTGGTGTCGGTCCTTGAGCTCGTGGTAGATGTCCCAGAGGTACTCCGCGCGGTCGATTCGGGACATGCTCTGCCACTCGTCCTCGACTGCGTCGGCCGCCGCGACGGCCTCGTCGATGTCGTCCGGTGTGCCGCGCTGGAACTCCCCGAGCGTCTCCCCGTTGGCGGGGTTCAGGCTCTCGAACGTCTCGTCTCCGTGGCCGTCTACCCACTCGCCGTCGATGTAATGTTGGTACGTCATCGCCTTAGAAGACGGACTACAACGGTGAAAAAGGTATACCTTCCATGGGCGGGCGGCTCCCGGAACCCCCTGCCCGAAATGCGACAGCGGCCTGACTGAAATCGCTTTCAGCGGACGACTAAGGGCGTCCAGTCCGAGCGTTTGCTCGTGCATCCCGACCCGTACCTCCAGCGCATCGGCCTCACGGACCTGCGGGCTGCCGAGGTGTCGCCCGACTACGAGACGCTCGGACGCCTCGTCTCGGCGCACCTCCAGCACGTGCCCTTCGAGAACCTCGACATCGTCGGCGACCCGCACGGCGCGGCCGACGGCGACGGCGACGGCGTCTCCCTGTTCCTCCCGGACCTCTACGAGAAACTCGTGGACGAGCGCCGCGACGGGTACTGCTTCGAACTCAACGGCCTCTGGGCGTGGCTGCTCGGCGAACTCGGCTACGACGTCGACCGGTGTGCGGGCCGCGTCACCGACGAGGGTGAGTTCGGGCATCCGCCGGCGAACCACCACACGACAGTGGTCCACCTCGACAAATCCTACGTCGTCGACGTGGGGAGCGGGACCCCCCAGCTCAGGACGCCGGTCCCACTGGACGGCACTCCCGTCGAGGACGCCGTCGGCGTCCAGTGGCGCGTCGACCCCGACGACACCCGGCTCTCGGACTACGTGCTCAAACTCCGGACACCGGGTGAAGACTGGTCGGTCCGGTACAGATTCGAGACGACACCGCGCGCGCTCACCTACTTCGAAGCGACGTGCGACTATCTCGCGAACGACCCCGACGGCACGTTCACGTCAGGTCCGATTGTCGCGCGGTCGACGCCCGACGGCACTCTCTCCCTGGACGCGGATACACTCACTCGCGTCGCGGACGGAGAACCGACCGAACGGACTATTCAGCCCTCGGAGTGGCACGAAGTACTCAGTAGCGAGTTCGGCATCCGGCTCTAAGTTCCGCAGCGTGCGCGTGGCCCGCGGTCACCTGTTCGCGTCCTCGCGAGCGCTCGCGGCCTTCTCGATTTCGCCCGTGAGCGACGCGGCGTCGAACGCGTGGTCCGGTCGTATCTGGACGAACCCGAGGAAGTCCTGGGCGTCCAGGAGCGCCGCCGCGTTCTCCGCTCGCGTCCGCTTGCCGGCTACAGGCTCGTAGCTTTCGACAGCGAGTTCGACGACGGTCTGGGCGCCGACGAGCGGCTCCAGGGCTGCGAGTGCGGACGCGAGGTCGTACGCCCGGGCACCGCTGATCTGGTCGTCCGCGACGTTCGTCGCGTCGATGAAGTAGAGTTCGCCGTCGGCTACGAGGACGTTCTCCCCGCGGAGGTCGCCGTGCGCGACGCCGTTCTCGTGCATCGTCGCCAGCGCCTCGAACAGCGCGGGCGTGTGCCGTTCGACCTCCTCGGTCGGAAGTTCGTCCAGCGGCTTGAAATCCGGGAGGTACTCCAGGACCAGCACGCCGAGGCCGTTCACTTCGAACGCCTCCACGGGCTCCGGCGCGTTCACGCCCAGGTCGCGGAGCTTCCGCGTCGCTTCCAGTTCGTGTTCGGCCATCTCCACGGGGCCGTCGAAGGGCTCGAAGAACCCCTCGCGGCCGCTCGAGAACGCGCCGAGGTTCCGAGCGCCCGTGAACAGCGCGTGCACGAGCGCGTTCTGCCCCGAGATGACTTTCACGAACCAGCGGTCGTCGACGACGCAGGGCGTCGACAGCCAGTTGTCCGTCTCCAGGAACGTCACGCGCACCGACTGCTGGTCGTAGCGGTCGGCGACTTCCCGCGCGACGGCTTCCAGGGATTCCCACGGGACCGTCCCACGGACCAACTGGCGGATGCTCACAGCGGTCATTGGCTCCCCCCGGTCATAGGTCCGGCGGCACCACCCGGCCCCAGTCGGCGTCTCGTTGACCGGTTCTCCGAAACGTATCAGTACGATAACGTCTCTGTGTTCCAGGGAGCGCTTTAGTCCGTCTGGTCGGAAGCCCCCGACAACTCCATGACCGCAATCGACTTCCCCGACGTCGGCATCGGCACGTACGACCTCGCCCACGACACCTGCAAAGCCAGCGTCGAGCACGCGCTGGACGTCGGCTACCGTCATGTGGACACCGCAGAGATGTACGACAACGAGGCCGCCGTCGGCGAAGCTATCGCCGCGGCTGATGTGGACCGCGAGGACGTGTTCGTCGCGACGAAAATCCACTCGCGGAACCTGGCCTTCGAGGACGTCCTCGAGCACGCTCGCGCCAGCCGGGACCGACTCGGCGTCGACGTCATCGATCTGCTGTACGTCCATTGGCCGATACGCGCGTACGACCCGGCGGACACGCTCGCGGCGTTCGACGAACTCTACGACCAGGGGGTGATTCGCCACGTCGGGCTCTCGAATTTCACGCCGGAACTGCTCGAGGAGGCCTGCAGCCAACTGGACGCGCCCGTGTTCGCGCACGAGGTCGAATGCCATCCGCTGTTGCCACAGGACGAACTCCGCGCGTTCGCCAACGAACACGACCACCACCTCGTGGCGTACTCGCCGCTCGCGAAGGGCGCAGTGACCGACGTCTCCGAACTGGCTGCGGTCGCCGAGAAGCACGACGCGACGCCGGCACAGGTCGCCATCGCGTGGCTGTTGTCGAAGGAGAACGTCGCCGTCATTCCGAAGTCCACGTCGCCCGCCCACATCCGGGAGAACTACGAGGCGCGTCGGCTCTCTCTCGACCCCACGGACGCCGAGCGCATCGACGCCATCGACCGGACGCAGCGCCAGGTCGATTTCGACGGCGCGCCCTGGAACTGACGGGACTCCCGGGACTTGCGGTTCCGGTGTGTTTAAGCGGCCGGTGGCAAATTTTGGTGCATGGACTTCGACCTTCCCGACGAGCACCGGATGATTCGGGACACCGTCAGGGAGTTCTGCGAGGCTGAGATCGAGCCGATCGCGTGGGAGATCGAGGAGGAACACCGGTTCCCCGAGGCGGTGTTCGACGAACTCGCCGACCTCGACGTGATGGGCGTCCCCGTCAGCGAGGAGTACGGCGGCCTCGGCGGCGACCAGCTCATGTACTCGCTGGTGACGGAGGAACTCGGCCGCGTGTCCGGGTCCATCGGCCTCTCGTACGCGGCCCACATCTCGCTGGCGTCGAAACCAATCGAACTGTTCGGGACCGACGAGCAGAAAGAGCGCTGGCTCCGCCCGCTCGCGGAGGGCGAGTACCTCGGGTCGTGGGCGCTCACGGAACCGGAGAGCGGCAGCGACGCAAGCGACATGGATACGACCGCCGTCAAGGACGGCGACGAGTACGTCCTCGACGGGACGAAGCAATTCATCACGAACGCCTCGGTCGCCGGGAGCGTCGTCGTGAAAGCCGTCACGGACCCCGACGCGGGCTACGACGGCATCTCCACGTTCATCGTCGACCCCGAGGCGGACGACGGCTTCGAGGTCACGACGGAGTGGGACAAGATGGGGCTGAACGCGTCCCCGACCTGCGAAATCAAGTTCGACAACTGCCGGATTCCCGCCGACCGCCTGCTCGGCGAGGAGGGCGAGGGCTGGGAGCAGACGAAGAAGACCCTCGACGGCGGCCGCATCTCCATCGCCGCGCTCTCCACGGGACTCGCGCAGGGCGCGTTCGACGCCGCGAAAGAGTACGCCACCGAACGCGAGCAGTTCGGCCAGCCGATCTCGGAGTTCGACGCCATCCGGAACAAACTCGTGGACATGCACCGGAAGACCGAACGCGCTCGCGTCCTCACCCAGAAGGCCGCGTGCCGGTACGACGCCGGCCAGTCGGTCACCCAGGAGTCCGCGCTCGCGAAACTCGACGCCAGCGAGGCCGCCCGCGAAGTCGCCGAAGACGCCGTCCAGACTCTCGGCGGCTACGGCTACACCACAGACTTCGCACCCCAGCGGTTCTTCCGCGACGCCAAACTCATGGAGATCGGCGAAGGCACCAGCGAAATCCAGCACCTCGTCATCGGCCGCGAACTCGGACTGTAAATCAGGTTTCTGACTCTCTATCGGTTCGTTCTTCGTACTCGTCGAAAGCCCCCGCTCGCTCGACTCGGGAGGCTCGCTGCGCTCCTCGCTCCCGTTGGTCGTTGCGGTGCTTTCGTCGCCTGCCTTCGCCGAGCGAGCGGCCCCTTTCAGTCCCGGAAGGCTCACTCCGTTCGCCTTCCGACCTTCGCGAACGGGTACCGTTCGCTCAGTCCCGCCGTCCTGACGGACCGACGAGCGCGGTTCTGCCGGCTGGCCAATTAGCACGGGCGTGAATCCGAAAGGGGCGGCGTGCTCGCGTTTACGTGGTCGCCTCGCTCGCTGCGCTCTTCGCTCACTTCGTTCGCTCCGGTGCTTGCGTCGCGAGTCCATCGCGAGCGCGCCGGGGCTTTCAGGGAGGCGTCGTAGAAGCGCACGAAGCAGTAGCGAACCGCACGGACCGAAAAGACTAGCCGCGTTCGTCGAGAATGCGGTCGACGATGTCGCCGGTGGAGAGCAGTTCGTCGTCGTAGCGTTTCTCGCGGCCGGAGGCGCGGCGGACGTCGCAGTCGATGCCGCGGTCGTCGAGTTCGGCCTGGATGGCGTCGGCGTCGTGGTGCTGGTCGTAGCCGAGCGCGATGACCGCGGGTTCGATCTCCTCGATCGGGGTGAAGATGTCCGTGGGGTGGCCGACGCGCGCTTCGTCCACGACGTCGAGCGCGCCGACGACGTCCCGGCGCTGGCGGTTTGGGAGTATCGGTGATTCCTTGTGTGTGACGTTCTCGCGGCGTGCGACGATGACGTGGAGTTCGTCACCCATCGACGCCGCGTCCTCGAGGTAGTGTACGTGGCCGGGGTGGATGATGTCGAAGGTCCCCTGCGCGACGACTCGTCTCATTCGAGTTCTTCGTCGATGTCTTCCTGCGTGAAGTCGAAAAACGATTCGGGTTCGGGCAGCGCGACGTCGTAGACGTCGAGGGTGGTGGGTTCGCCCTCGCTGTCGAACGCGCGCCACGACCGGGCGTCGTAGGGCGCGCCGAGGATGATGTGGACTTCGCCGCGGCCGAACATCGAGCGGTCGGCGTCCGAGGGCGACAGCACGCCGTTCGGGTGGGAGTGGACGCTGCCGACCGTCCGCATGTCGTTGGGGACCTGGCTGGACTGGAACGTCGCGCTCACGGGGTTGGTCTCCGTTCCCGGCACCATCAGGACGTCCGTCACGAGGTAGCCGTCGTCTGCCCGGACGTCGAAGTCCCTCGCCAGGGAGGCACGGAGCAGACCGAGGTACTCGTTTGGGTGGCTGTCTTCTGCGGCTTCCATCGCGAACTCGAGGGCTTCCTCGGCGATGCCGACCACCTCGGGACGCCCACCGAAGAGCATACCAGAGTGTGGGGGGTCGCGACTGTTGAGGCTTCCGGAACGCCCGGCAGCCACCGCGCGCCACCGACTCGGGGAGTCGGTGGTACCCGGGCCCTGGTCGATTCGGCTCCGCGAGCGATCGCGCGCGGGCACGCACGCTCCCGCGGAAACGCCCTTGAAAAGGGTTAAAAACGCACGTGCCGAATCCTACAGCAAGATGACTGACGCTTCCGCCGACGACGGGGTTGACGCCCCGGCCGTCGTCGACCTCCAGCCCTCGTGTACTGTCGAGGAGGTCGCGACCGACGAGTACTACCACGCCACGGTCAACGGCGTCGTCGAGTACGGCATCTTCGTGGACCTCTCCGAGCACGTCTCGGGGCTCGTCCACGAATCCACGTTCGACGGCGACCAGGATTTCGACGTCGGTGACGACGTCGTCGTGAAACTCACCGAAGTCCGCACCAACGGCGACCTCAGCTTCGAGCTCGCGAGCCTCGACGACTACGAGACGGTCGACCGCGAGCACGACTACGAGCGCGTCGGTGCCGACTCCGTCGGCGAACACGTCGGCGACACCGTCCACATCGAGGGCGAGGTCGTCCAGATCAAGCAGACCGGCGGCCCCACCATCTTCCGGGTTCGCGACGAGACCAGCGCGGTCCCCTGCACGTCGTTCGAGGCCGCGGGCGTCCGCGCTCACCCCGCCGTCGACGTCGGCGACCTCGTCCACGTGAAAGGCGACGTCGAGGAGCGCGAAGGCACCTTCCAGGTCGAAGTGACGCAACTGGACGTGCTCGACACCGAGGACGCGGCTGCCGCCGCCGGCCGCCTCGAGGCCGCGCTCGACGAACTCGCCGAACCCGCGGAAATCGACCCGCTGGTCGAGTGGCCGGCGCTCGAGCAGATGCTGCCGGAGCTCCGGTCCGTTGCGCGATCGCTGCGCCGCGCGGTCCTGGAGGGTCGCCCGATCCGGATGCGCCACCACGCCGACGGCGACGGCATGTGCGCCAGTGTCCCCGTGCAGTACGCGCTCACGAAGTTCATCGAGGACGCCCACCAGGACGGCGACGCCGGCCGCCACCTCCTCAAGCGCCTCCCGAGCAAGGCGCCGTACTACGAGATGGAGGACGCCACCCGCGACCTCAACTTCGCCCTCGAGGACCGCGCCCGCCACGGCCAGAAACTCCCACTCCTGCTCATGCTGGATAACGGCAGCACGGAGGAGGACACGCCCGCCTACAAGGCGCTGGACCACTACGACATCCCCATCGTCGTCGTCGACCACCACCACCCCGACCCGGACGCGGTCGACCCCCTGGTCGACGAGCACGTCAACCCCTACCTCCACGGCGAGGACTACCGCATCACGACGGGCATGCTGTGCGTCGAACTTGCGCGCATGCTGTACCCGGGTCTCACGGACGAACTCGAACACGTGCCCGCCGTCGCGGGGCTGTCTGACCGCTCGAAGGCGGACGCGATGACTGACTACCTCGAACTCGCGCGCGACGCCGGCTACGACGAGCAGTTCCTCCACCAGATCAGCGAGGCGCTGGACTACGAGGCGTACATGCTCCGCTACGACCCCGGGACGCAACTCATCAACGACGTCCTGAACGTCAACGGCGACGAGGACCGCCACCGCGAACTCGTGCCGTTCGTCGCGAACCGCGCGGACGAGGACGTCGCCGAGCAACTCGACGCCGTGGAGAGCCACGTCGACCACGAGCGCGTCGCGAACGGCGCGAACCTCTACCGCATCGACGTGGAGAACCACGCCCACCGGTTCACGTACCCCGCACCCGGGAAGACCACCGGAGAGGTCCACGACCGGAAGGTCGAGGAGACGGGCGAACCCGTCATCACCATCGGCTACGGGCCGGACTTCGCGGTCCTCCGCAGCGACGGCGTGCGTCTGGACATCCCGACGATGGTCGAGGAACTCAACGCGGAACTCCCGGGCGCCGGCGTCTCGGGCGGCGGCCACCTCGTCGTCGGCTCCATCCGGTTCGTCCCCGGGATGCGCGAGCAGGTCCTCGACGCCCTCATCGAGAAGATGGCGGAAGCCGAACTCGACGAGGAACTCCACAGCGCACCCAAGCGGTAGCCGGTTTCGGGCGGTAGTCTGGCCAGACAGCGCGTTTCAGTCGTTCTCAATGGCTATCCTCCCTCTGATTCTCGCTTCCGAGGCGTTCTGCGTCACCCTCGAACTGGACGCGTCGCGCACACGCACCGGCGAACAGCCCGGCGGCCGCGACGGCGACGCCGAGGCCGACGGGGAGGCGCCACGCGCCGCCACGCCAGTCCGCACGGAACAGTCTGCGATAGTAGTCCCCGACCGCCTCGTCGTCGACCACCACGACGACCTCTCGGTTCTCGGTGGCGGCGTGGTCGTTCCAGTTCAGGCTGCCGACGACCGCCGTTTCGCCGTCGACCACCGCGCCCTTCACGTGAACCTTCTCGAAGCGCGATCGCGGGGAGACGAGTTTCGCGTCTAGGGCCAGTCCTTCCTCGGCGGCGATCCGGTTCAGTCGCCGCGTGGTGTTCCGGTTCCCGTCGCGGTTGTACCACTTCCCAGAGAGGAGGACGCGTACCTCGACGCCGCGGCGTGCGGCGTCGACGGTCCAGTTCGTGAACGCGCCCTCGGGGTCGAGGCGTGGCTGTTCGACCAGCAGCGTCTCGTCGGCTGACGCGACGAGGTCGCGAACCCCACGTCGAGCGTGGTCCGGGGCGACGAGGACGCTGACCTCGTCGGCTCGAACGTCGACTGGCGGGAATCGAGTCGGATAGGTGTCGTTCGCGTCCGCTCCACCGACGACGGTGAAGTTCTCGCGAACCCGCCGCCAGGGCTTCGCGTCGGCCCAGTCGACGTCCGCGCCGAACACGGCGGTGAGGTGGTCGGCGACGGACTGGTTCTCGACGACAAGCCCCCAGCCGCGGTTGCCGTGGCCACCCGTCCCCGACGGCTTCCAGTTCTCGGAGAGCACCACGGCCCGGTCGTCGGCGACGGCGTACTTCGCGTGGTGGAAACTGTAGCGCGCTCGCTCGCCGTCGAGCACTCGGACGTCGACGCCCGACGAGCGCAGCGCGTCCAGCCGTTCGGCTTCCGGGCTCGGCGCACCACCGGCCACCCCGCCTTCGACGAGCACCCGGACGTCGACTCCGCGCCCTGCGGCTTCGACCAGTGCGCGCGTCACACGTGCTGACGTGAACGTGTAGCCGGCGAGGTAGAGGCGGGTGTCGGCGGATTCGACGACGTCTAGGGGCGGCCCGGCGTCGTCGGGGAGCGCGAACGCCGACACGGAGACGTTCGACGCGGAGAACGGCGCGAAGTCCGTCGCGCCCAGCGGTGTCCACGACTGGCCGTCCCAGCGTTCAGCGGTCGGTGCGCTGGGGTAGGCCAGCGAGTCGACAGGCTGTCCGTCGGCCCGCAGCGCCACGCGCTCGCCGGCGTTCGACAGCGACAGCGACCCGGACAGGCCGACGACTGGATGACCGGTCCGGTCGCTGGCGGCCTCGGGGTCCGTCGAGAACGCGACCGTTCCCGACAGCGTGCGGTTCGGCAGCGCGGCCGTCGAGTGGCCGTCGGTCAGTGTCCACCCGGTAGTGTCGGTCGGCTCGTCGAAGTGAACGGTGACGAACTCGCCGCTGTCGCCGTGCGTCGCGGGATTCGGGGCGACGCCGGTGATTGTCGCGGACGCGATCGCGACGGCGACCAGCACGCGAAGCAGCACGCGCAGGGTTGGTCCCGGTCTGGTACTTCAATGTACGGCCGGCTGTCAGCGGTTCGAGTTGGGAGTACGCGAACCAAGCCGCGGGGGAATGACGTCGACGGGGAGAACGAGCGGGGTTACGCGGCGGCTTCCGCGGCGTCGTCTTCGAGTTCGTCGGCGGCCTTCGCGGCCTCGGTCTCGACGATGTACGAGCGGTCGTCCGTGTACTCGGCGGCGGCCTCGAGCGCGCGTTCCGTGCCGATCTGGCACAGCGCCCACGCGGCGGACGCGCGGACGTTGTCCGAGTCGTCGTCGGCGAGCACGTCCACCAGCGGGTCGATTGCGCGCGTGTCGCCGATGAGACCCAGCGAGCGAGCGGCGCGACTGCGCACGCTGTCGTTGTCCGCGACGAGCTGGTCGGCGACGTCCTGCGTGGCGTCCTCGCTGCCGATCTCGCCGATGGCCTTCAGCGCAGTCGTCTGGAGGGCGGGGTTGCTGTCTGCGTCCGCGTAATCGATGATGTGTTCGAGGCCGTCCTCGCTGCCGATCTTCCCGACGATCTCGATGGCCAGCGAGTCCCGGCGTGCGGCGCGCTGCCCGACCTCGTCGAGCGCTTCCTCGCTGGCGATCCGCTTGAGCGCCTCCATGCAGTGGCGCTCCATGAAGCCGGAGTCGCCCATGTGGTCGAGACACAGCAGGATCATGTCGACGTTCTCGCGTTTCTCCCACTCCTTGAGCGCCGTCCACTCCGGCGGGAAGTCCTTGTGCTTCTGGCCCATGACCTCGTAGAACCCCTCCGCGCGGAGCTTCTGGCGGACCGAGAGGTCGTCCCACTCCTGGGCGTCCTCGAGGCCCGCGGTGAGGTCGTCGGTCGCCGCGACGAGTTCCTCGATGATTTCGGCGTCCTCGTCGGGGTCCAGGTCCGCGGCCTCGACAGCCACGACGACTTCCTCCAGTTCGTCCGTGAGGGTCTCGGCGTCCGCCGTCTCGCCGCCGACGAACGTCTCGTCCAGGACGTCACCCGCTTCGTCGAGGTACTCGCTCACCGCCGCCTGGACCTCGCCGGCGCCCTGGTCGGTCCAGCGCGTCGACTCGATCGTGGATTCTGCGTCCTCGATGGCGTCCACGACGTCCTCGGCGTAGGGGCCGCGCTGGTCCTCGAGGTCGTCGCGGAGGTCCGAGAGGTGCGACTCCAGTGCCTCCGCCGGATCCTCCTCGTCCCCGTCCTCGGGTTCCGGGAGGTCGGCCGCCTCGAGGTCTGACTCGACGTCGTCGAGGGCGGCTTCGACGTCGTCCAGGTCGGCCTCTGTCTCCGCGTCCTCCAGGGCGGCCTCGGCGTCGTCGAGGCGCTCCTGCAGTGTTTCCACGTCAACGTCCGGGACCGGCTCGTCGGCCGTCTCGTCGGGTTCCTCGTCCCCGTCGCTCATATCTCTACGTTCCGCCAGCGCGCCTATGAGCGTTTCCCTTCCGGTCGCCAGTAGAACCGGGGCGCGAGCGCGAGGTACCCCAGCGCCCACGCCAGCAGCGCCTTCGGGAACACGCCGGAGTACGCGCTCGGTGCGAGCACCGCAGCGGCCTGCACCGCGCCCATCGCGAGCGCGTCCCGCGGGAGGAGGTCCGGATACGTGACTGGAAGAACCATCAGCACCGTCAGCACGCCGGCCGCCGCGACGACGACCTCGGGGTCACCGACGCCCGCGAGCACGCCTGCGGCCAGGAGGGTTGCAGCGAGTGTCGTCGGCACGCCCTCCGTGTGGTCGTTTCCGGTGTCGTAGACCGTGTAGAGGCCGAGGCGAACGACGCCAGCCGCTACGAACAGCGAAGTGACAGCGAGCGCAATCGCGCCCAGCGACGACTCGATACCCCACGCGTCGCGAGCGATTACTGCGACGATGAACGCCGGCGCGACGCTGAACGACGCCACGTCAGCCAGCGAGTCCAGGTGTTCGCCCGCCGGCGTGCCGCCGTAGTGGCGCGCCAGCAGGCCGTCGAGGCCGTCGGCGATGGCGGCCAGCAACACCAGGCGTGCGGCCAACCCGGTGTCGACCGTCGCGGCCACCACCGCGACGAAGCCGAGTGCCGCGTTCGCCACCGTCACGGCGTCCGCGACGCCCAACCGGCTGACGAAGCGGGGTTGCATGTTCCGTGCATATCGACAGGCGTCCTTACGTGTTTACATCCACGCCTGATCAGTTAGCGAGTCCCTATGCGCCGACGGTTCCCGGGCAGTGAGGACGGACCGCGCCGTATAAATGGCCGACAGCCCGACGTCCAGGTATGCAACGCCGGGCGTTCCTCGCCGCCGGAGCGAGCGTCACTGCAGCGCTCGCCGGCTGTATCGGGCCGTCGCTGTCCTCCTCGGACTACGACATCGGGATGCAGTCGAACGCGTTCGTCCCGGAACCCGGAGTCGAGGGCACCGACATCCCCACGTTCGAGGCGGCCGCCGACGACACCGTCGTCTGGGCGAACTCCGGATCCCGCAACCACACCGTCACCGGGTACGACGACGGCATCCCCGAGGGTGCTGAGTACTTCGCGTCCGGCGGCTTCGACAACGAACAGGCCGCCCGCGACGCCTGGGCCAACAGCATCGACGGCGGCGGCGTCGTGAAACCCGGCGAGACCTACGAGCACACCTTCGAGGTCCCCGGCGACTACTACTACGTCTGCATCCCCCACGAGGACGCCGGGATGCTCGGGAAAATCGTCGTCACTGACTGAGTCTCTGGTTCGTCCGGCGGAATCACATTTTGCTGTTCGTCGCGGTCGCGAAAAGCGAATACTGGAACGTCGCGGAACGGGTTAGACGTCGTCGTCGGCGCCGACTGCCGTCTCCTCTTCCTCGTAGACTTCCTCGGGCGGCGCTTCGAGCGTCGCCTTCTGGACTTCCACGCGGCGCAGCGGGTAGATCGTGTTCGCTTCGCCGTAGATGGCGGAGGACAACCGACCCTCGATGATGGAGTCGATGAGCGCCTCGAACGTGCGCTCCTCGCCCGCTTCCTCGACGAGGTCGATCATCGTGCGACGGATCGCCTTCTGCTGGCTGTGGTCGGCCTGCTTGGTCGTGTACGCGACCGGCTGGACCTTCACGCGGTAGTCGTCCGTCGTGAGGACCGTGATGGTCGCCTCGACCTTCGACGACCCGCGGCGCACGAGACTGCGCTTGTAGTCCCGCGTGAGTTCGTGTTTCACGAACTCGGTGGACGCAGTGTCGCTGCCGACGTCGGTCACCTGGAAGGTGAGCTTGACGTTGTTCTCGCCGCCCTCAGTGAGGTCGCCGAGCGTCGTCTCGATTGTTCGTTCGTAGACCTGTTCTGGCTCGTCCGCGGGGGTTTCGCCGAGCTCCTGCCGGTCGAACTCCTCCGGCGCGAGCACGGTGTACCACCGCTTCTCTTGGCTCTGCTTGGATACGGAACGTTCGCTCATGGTTTGTGTGTCGTGTGTCGGTTGGCGTCCTGTGCAACTTCGCGTGCCACCGTGAGGTTAACGACGTAGTCGTCGACGGTGGACTGGAGGCCGCCGGTGTCCTCGCGCTCGATGCGCGTGACGACCGCGTCCCCCTGGACTCGCGTCTCCATCTCGGGCGTGTTGTCGGGCCGGACTGCGCGCGCGACCAGCACCGGCTGCTCGACCTCCGTCCGGATGGTCGCCGTGCGCGTCATAGTTCACCTCGAACGGTCTCGGTGACGTCCGATTCGTCGTCGACGGTCGCGACGGCCAGCCGCGCCGTCCCGGCACTCGTCGGGAGAACTGCGGCGGCATCGGCGTCGGTCGTCGCGAGCGCCGCGACCCCAGCGCCGACCGCGAGCACTGCCGGCTCGCTGGCGCGGTACTCGCGGACGAGTCGCGCGACGGTCGAGTGCGCGGCGTCGGTCTCGACGACCTCGACGCCGCTGTACCGGGCGGGGTCCGCCCGACGAACCGCCTCGTGAGCGGCCATCGCGTGACTTCGCCACGCGTCCAGCGGTGCCGGGCCGTCGGCCCTGCCCAGCGCCAGCGCCACGCCCACTCCGGGCGCGTCCCACGCCAGCGCGGACAGCACGTCAGCGAACCCCTCGACCGTCTCGAAGACGCCCTCGGGCGTCTCGTGCGGTCGCAGGACGTCCGCGACTCGCTCGGCCGCGCGCTCGGTGCCGTCGTCGGTCGCGTCCAGTGCGACCACGGACGCAAGCCGACGGCGCGCGCCGTCGTCGAGTTCCGCGGGCAAGTCGAGGTCGGCAAGCACCGCGCCCGCCGCCTGCTCGTCCCCGGAGAACGACGCGTGAACGCGCGTCGAGTACGCCAACCCCGCCGCGAGGTCGGCTGTCGGCACGCCCACGCCGGGCCGCCGTGTCAGTCCAGCGGCGTCCCGGACGGCGCTCGACGGCTCGACGCCGTCGGCGAGCGCGCCCGCGAACGCCACCTCGGGGTCCGGATTCGCCCCGACGCCAGTCGCCACCTCGAACGCCGCGTTCGGCGCGTCAGCGACGACACTCGCGTCGGCGTCCGGCGACTCCACGCCGATGGTCACGACGGACGCATCGCCGTCGGTCGAAGCCAGCGCTCGCTCGCCGCGAACCACGCGCACCTGGTAGGGTACGTCGCGCTCGCCGCACGCCGCCGCCAACGTGGCGGCGGCCGCGAGACTCCCGCCGGTCGGCGCCGCGGCCACGCGGAGGAACTCCGCGCCCGCCAGCACCGACTCGACGTCGGGCGTCGCCGATGCAGTACTGCGTCCAGTCGTCGCCATTTACTCGAGGAGTTCCACTGCGTTCTCGTAGGAGTACTCGAAGTCCGCGTCCAGCTCGTCGCCGCGGTAGTAGTCCGCGAGACGGCGGAGCTTCGACTCCGTGTTCTGGAGCGCGCGCTTGTTCTGGTGGTCCTGTCCGTTCTCCTCGACGTGCTCTCGCAGCCGCACGGCCTTCTCCAGGAGGTTGTGGAAGTCCTCGGGGAGCTCCGGCTCCGCGTCGTGCTCCTCGAGAATCTCCGTGACCTTCTTCCCGGTCGCCAGCTTCACGTCCGGGACCGGCGTGCCCTGCACGCCCTCGTCGCGGAGCTTCAAGCCGATCTGCGAGGGGTCGTGCCCCTGTTCGGCCAGCTCCACGACGCGGTCCTCGATTGCGTCTTCGTCTACGTCGCTCCACTCCGGTGGTTCGTCTGCCGCCGGGCGGTCCGAGCCGGACGACCCGCGGCGGCGCGTATGCATTCGTGCCATTGTTCGGATTGGAACTACACGAAACGCTACCGGCACCGACTGGTGCCGGGACACTACCGCAGTCCCAAGCCGCCCGGCCGCGCGGCGAAGGAACGATGCCACGCTCCAGCGAACGGCGAGTCGGATCTACGGCCGTGTGGTTCCCTACAGTCGCGAACGCACTCGCGCACGTAAAGGGTTATCCATCTCCCCGGCGGGGACGCCTGCCCGCGAATCGCGGGGTTTATCAACGACCCCGAGCAACGTTCGAGTGCATTCGCGGGCTCGTAGATCAGTGGTAGATCATCCCCCTGGCACGGGGAAGGCCTCGGGTTCAAATCCCGACGAGTCCACTCCTTCGCTCACTGCATTCCCTCAGTCACGGACTCGTCGATTCTCGCGAAGCCGCTGGCTTCGCTCGGTCCCGACGAGTCTCTACTTACGTCACAGTGAGCAACTGAACTGTCGCTCAGTTGTTCGAACACAATAGCGCCAAATGTATGGCCACAAGTACGAGGATTTTCACGATGGAGGCGAACGCCGTCCCGAATAAGCTGACGACGCTTAATCCCCTTCTGGAGGATTAGGTCCCACCGAGGTCTTTCCAGGAGCTACCAGCGCGGTTGGTCTCGTAACCGGCGATAAAGCGGAGTGCGGCGATGAAAATATAAAAATGAAGCTGGCACCGGTGCCCGAGAGAACTGAATTTTAGTTGAAGATGACGACTATACTGAAATTGTCGATACCGGTCCGGACGACTGCGGCCAGCACGGATGCGGGTACACCGAGGAGATCGTGGAGGGCGCCTCCTTCTTTCGGAGACATGGAGAGTCCATCTGGAGTTCATACTGCGTGCAGGGTTGTTCGAGAGTAGACCCTTACCACGTAATATAATCGGTCCTCTGAAAATAGTGGGTGCAAATACAGTCCGTAGTCTTCAAAATATCGAATAGAAACCGAGGGCTGGATGCCGGACCGGCTTAAGCCGGATATTTTTTATTTACGCAGTTTTGATGGTGATTTCTTTTTGCGCAACCACTGTGCTTGTGTCCGAGGAATTATCAGTTGCCAACACAGTAACAGTAACTTGATCTTCTGTCCCAGCATCATCACCGAGACTTACAGTTGCACCTACGCTGCCTTTAGTTGTGTCATGGCCAGTGACAGAGGTCGGTTCTGTATTAACCGTGATTGCATCTGCATTCCCTTCGCTTACCCATGTGACAGTTGCAGTGCCGTCGTCATTCACACTGATGCTCGCACCTGCCTGCACGTTCTCCTGAACAGAGTCCCCGAACCCGAGCACGAAGCTCGCGATGACGGCCGCGAGAATGACTGTAATCGCGACCATCAAGATGACTCCGATGACTGGTGACACACCGCGTTCGTCCCTGTCAGGGATTTCGAATGATATCTTTTTCATGATTTTCACGCACACTCCACCGGAAAGGACGTGGTGGCATTCCACGAGCCCACTCGAGGAGTTAACACCCTCCTAATCCTGCCCGGATCTGTGCTTAGCACCTCTTTAGGTTCCTCTTACTTAACTCCCACGTCGATTACTACTGTCTTAACAAACCTATTTTGGGCCGTAAATTACACAGCTACCCCCGCTCTCCGCGATTCCCGAATCGTAGAGCCCTCCGGGAGTCGGGACCTCGATATTCCGGACTGAATCCCATCAAATGGAGCGTTAATATCGCGATTATAGCCTGAGTATGGAAGCAGCGCGAATCCTCGCATCTCGGAAACGCGCAGTAGAATTATGTGAGTGTCGTCAGAGCATTAGAACTGACGCTGCTCTGAGTGCACGAACAACCCTCGTCGCGACTGCATCCACTGATGGTTTCACACCTGGAACTTGTCGTCTTCACAATCGTCCCCCTGCTGGTGCTCGGGGCGACGATTGTCTACTGCTCGATACGGGTCTACTCGCTGAACGACAAGCGCCCCGTCCTCCTCATCGCGTTGCTGACGGTCATGTCGCTCCACCAACTGACGGAAGTCGTGCGGTTCACCGCGGGCGTCTATTCCCAGACTACGTCGGTGCCGTCTGAGGTGTTCGAGACCGCCGCAGATCTGTTAGCGAGTGCCGCGTCGTATTTCGTCGTCCAGCAACTCACCGACCTCCAGGCAGCGCAATCCGAGCTCGAATCGACGAACACGGCGCTCGAAGAACGCTCCTCGATGGTGGCCGTCCTCAATCGGATTCTCCGACACAACGTCCGCAACGACGTCAACCTCATTGCGGGGCACGCGGCGAACATCCGGCGACGAGAAACTGATGGCGAATTCCGCGAGGAGTTGCAGACCATCGAGGAGACCGCGCTGGACCTCGCCAAGATTTCTGACCGCACCCAACGCATCAATCAGTTACTCACCGAGGACCCGACGGCGACGACGGAACTCCGGTTGAGCGAGTGCCTGGACAAACCACTTCGGGACGCAGCGCGTGCGACACCGAATGCGACGATCTCGCTTCACCGCGGAGACACTGAGAACGTCACTATCGATGCGCCCTCCACGTTCCCGATCGCTGTTGCGGACGTCGTCGAACAGATCGCTGACTCCAGCCGCGGGGACGTCAACATCGACATCACACTGACCCGGGGACAGGCGACGGATGGCCAGGAGAGCCGCCCGGTTGTGCTCGTGATCGACGACGACGGCGACGGACTGCCTGACGTCGACATCGACGCGATTGAGACCGACGAGGAGACGCCGCTTCGGCACGCGACCGGGCTGTCACTCTGGTGTCTGAAATGGGCAGTGAAGCGGGCCGGCGGGACGCTCGACGCGAACCCCGGCGACGCGACGCTCGAAATCCAGATACCGGAGGCCAGTCAGCGCGACTCTACCACCGCAGACCACTGAGTTGAACGAACGTCCAAAACCAGACTGTCGATGCACGTCGAGCGACTTCGACCCGGGATTTCGCTTGTACTCGGCCGGCCGTCGGTGTGCTCGTGCCGCGGGGGACGTCGACTGCGTTGCGTCGCTGTCGGTTCGCTCCCGGTAAATCTGCCGCTCTGTGAGGGTGGACGTGTCGGTTTTACCAGTCACTCCGCGCTGTCGCCGCTCCGGACTTCGGGGCTACCGGGTTGCTGTGGCTGATCTGAGAGAGTGACGGTCCCGTCGCTGGTGACGGTGATGTCGTGGCCAGTGTAGCGAAAGGAGACCGCTCCATCGGTCATGTCTTCGACGAGAGAATCCAACTGCTCCGGGTCGATCGTATTGTATAGGGGTGGCAGTTCGACGACGTCACAGCCGGCTTTCGCTGATATCTTGTCGGTTATCTGCACGGATGGGGGCGCATCTATCATCACGGTGGTGCCAATAGCGAGCACTACCATATAAACTCTAGTGGCGGGGCTTTAGTCCCGAATTCAAGCCGATGAGTGCCGATTCCGCTGGTTATTGGCCGACACTTGGTGGTCGATAAAACGCCACTAGTACACGCCGAATCGAACACAACTCACCCGGATCGCTCCCGTCGACCCGGAACAACAGCGAGGCTTCGGAATCGAACGCATATTTATGGCGCACGTAGCGGGCTTGGTACGTCGCGCGGGTTCGAGACTGGCGTCGGCGCTGGTGCAAACTCGAGGGAGTCGCCGCATCGACCAGGATTGTGGCTGATACTCGCGGCACGTCGGAGTCCCAGGGCCTCAATTCAGAGTCGAACCTTGCAGCGTCTTGGCTTCGATTGCAGTACCACCCTATCAGGGCGTGGTTCGGTCGGCCGCAGTCAGTTTCTACAAAATCGGGGGAACCGCCTTCCGTCGTCGGAGGCGGGTGTATCGGCCTCGGGTAGGGTCGTCCTATTCGTGGCTCCCCCTCATGTTCACCAGAAGAATTATCATCGTCACTATGCAACCGTACTCCGGACTCAGGACCTGACCTCGATGGGTGACGCGTTCGCAACACGCCAGGCATCCCCGTCCTTCGAGCAGGTCTGACGCCACTACAGAGGTACCCGTTGAATGACTGAAAACGTTTCTGACAGGGGCTCGTCGTCCCGCGTGGAGGAAGTGGAGTGGGGAACCCAACGCCCACCGACTGCGGCAGTCGTCGAGGCAATCGCGGAAGCAACAGACCAGGACCCGCTCGACATCGATCCGGTACAGAATCATGTCGACACCGACGCGCTCGAAAAACTCGTCACGTCCGACACGACAAACGGCGACGTGGTGGTGCAATTCGAGTACGAGGTGTTCACCGTCCGAGTCGAGGGGTCTGGAACGGTGGAAGTACACGTGATGGGCCTGGACGAGTAGTCAGCGCTCGGACCGCGGGTCGTCGCTTCCGAACAGCACCGTCTCGTCGGGGATCGTACTGGCCCCAGCGGGCAGTTTCACGCCCGCGTTCAGGCTCGTGTTGATGCCGGTCTTCGCGTTGTCGCCCAGGACCACGCCGAACTTCCGCCGACCAGTGGAGACGCGTTCGCCCTTCACTGAGAGTTCGACCGGCGCGTCGTCGTGGCGGAGGTTCGCGACCGTCGTACCCGCTCCGAGATTCACGTCCTCTCCGAGGACGCTGTCGCCGACGTACGAGAGGTGGCCGGCGGTCGCCCCGCGCGAGAACACGCTGTTTTTCACTTCGACGCTGTGGCCGACCTTGGCGTTCCGCCCGACCAGCGTTGCGCCCCGGACGTAGGCGTTCGGCCCGACTGACGCGCCCTCACGAACGAGTACTGGCCCTTCGATGACGACGCCCGCATCGACAGACGCGCCGGCTTCCACGACGACGTCGCCGCGGACGTCGGCGTCCGGGTGGACGTCCCCGTCGATGCGCCGGTCGAGTTCAGCGAGTTTCCACTCGTTGGCTTCGAGGAGTTCCCAGGGCCGCCCGACGTCCAGCCAGTGGTCGAACCTGACCGGGGTGACGTCGACGGTCCGGCAGGCGCGTTCGAGGACGTCCGTGAGTTCGAGTTCGCCGCGCTCGCTCTCGTTGACGTCCAGCCAGTCGGTCGCTTCCCCGGGGAACGTGTACGCGCCGGCGTTCACGAGATTGCTGGACGGGTCCGGGGGTTTCTCCGTGACGCCCGTGACGCGGGTGGCGGCGTCGTCGGTGTGGAGCACGCCGTAGGAACTCGGGTCGTCGACGCGGAACGACCCGACCGCGGTTCCGTTCTCGTAGAGCGCGGTCAATCCCTGGACGTCGTAGAGTGCGTCCCCGTTCAGCACCGCGAATCGGCCGCCGTCGAGCGCCGGGACGGCCGTTCGGACGGCGTCAGCCGTTCCGCGTTGCTCGGGTTGCGTGACGCACGTCACGGGGACGCCAGCGAACTCGTCGCCGAAGTATTCGCGGACCGCGTCCTCGCCGTAGCCGACGACGACGACGAGGCGCGTCGCGCCCGCTGCGACAGCTGCGTCTGCGGTGTGGGCCACCAGTGGCTTGTCCGCCACCGGCAGCATGGGTTTGGCTGTCGACGCCGTGAGTGGTTCCATCCGTGTGCCCCGGCCGGCGGCGAGGAGGACCGTCTGCATACGCCACTATTCGGGAAACAACATTATAACGCTTTTACCCGAATCAGGGCCTTCAGGCCCCAGAAAGCGTGTTTCTCGTTCTACCTGGGGCTACTGCCGCGAGAGTCCGAACCGACGACGACAGCGGACCGGAGCCGTCAGCGGGGGCGAGCCCGCACGTGATCGCGCTGGTGCGCGTGCGAGCGAGGTTGACCTCAAACCGTACTCGAGTGAGCTCGGTTTGCGGCAGCGGCGGTCGCGGCGGCGTGCCGCTACCACGCCCGCGGGTAGGGTATCTGGACGTAGGACAGCAATACCTTCGTTAATTATCTCCTACTCGGCCCCAGGGAGCGGCACCGAAGCCCGAACGTCGAGTGCGACAGTCGGCCGAGAGCGCGTTGGTAGCGGGCAGTACGCGGGTTCTATTGGCCGCCTGGACCGCGAGTCGGATGACAGAAACGAGGCCGACGGTGGGCGCCAGTCAGACCATCGTTTCGAGGTCGCAGACGCTGTCTTCGTCGGCGACGATGAACGCGTCTTCGCGGAGCAGCTCCTCGTCGGACGGCAACACGAGCACGCGCGACTTACCGTTGGTTTCCGTGGGGATGACGTCGAGGTCGATGAGTTCGTAGCCGAGGTCTCCCTCCGGGTCGGGGTCCTGTTGGACCTCCCACCACCCCACTGGTGTCGCACCCATCGGCATCACGCGTTCCAGTCCAGGGTGACGTTCGCGTCACCGTTGACTGTGATTTCCTCGACCTCCCCACTGAACCGGAAGGCGTCGATGCCACCGCCGACGAGGCCGATGACTTTCCCTTCGCTGTCGAAGTCCTGGACCTTGTGCCAGTTCGTCCCGTTCTCGCTGCCCGCGCTGATTACCTCGTCGCGCACGACGGTACCGGAGACAGTGAACGTGTAGGTCGTCACGTCGTAGGCGTCGTTCCCGTCGACCGTCAGCAGGTGCGGCGTCTCCGTGGACGAGTCGGTGTCACCCGAGGTGTCGTCGGTCGTCCCGTCGTCGGTCGACCCGCCACTGGTCCCGTCGTCTGTGGAACCGTCGGAAGTACTGTCGTCGGTCGTGGAGTCGTCGGTGGAACCGTCTGTGCTCCCATCGTCGGTCGAACCGTCGGAAGTACTGTCGTCAGACGTGGAGTCGTCAGTGGACCCGTCCTCAGTGGCGGTGTTCTGCACGTCTTCGATGTTCTCGGGTGCGACCGTCTCGTCGTTGACGATGACGTCGAAGTCGTAGTCGTCGGGGTCCCAGGAGAACGACTGGACTGCGCCGGAGACGAGGTATGCGTCGCCGTAGCCGTCGTTTCCGGTGAATCCCGTGACCGTGACCGTGCCGTCGCCGTTGTCGGTGACGCTGTCGCCGTTCCCGGACGTGATCTTGTCGGACGTCTCGTACAGTTCGACGCTGCCGTCGACGTCGAACTCGTAGTTCAGTTCGCCGGACTGGCGCGCGACCACTTCCAGCACATCGTCCTCCGTCGCGGTGTCACCGACCAGTTCGTCGAAGGAGGTCGTCGTCCCGTTGACTGACACGTCGACCGCAATGCCGTCGGGGACGCTGTAGCCGACGACGTCGCCCGTGAACCGATAGGAGTCGAGCTCGTCGGGGCTCAGCATGATACTGGTCGCCGTGGTCGTGCCGTCGTCGTTGGCGACGATGGTGTCGGTGCCGGATTCGGCTTCCGCGGCGAACTCGACGTCGCCGGTGACGGTGAACGAGACGTCCGCGGCCGTGCTGTTGTCGGAGCTGCCGTGCAGGACGAGCGTGTTGTCGTCGGTCGTGGTCGAAGTCGAGGCGTTGGCGTCGAACGGGCCGACGCCGTCTCCGATGCCGTCGATCTCGTCCGCGACCGGGTTGCCGGTCACTTCCGAGGGCAGCGGGAAGTCGACGCTCTCGTCCTCGGTGAACCCGGAGCCGCTGAAGTTGGGTTCGACCTCGCGGCTGCCCGAGCCGGCGACCGTACAGTTCTCGATGGTGACGTCCATCTCGCCGCCGGACTTGTCGCGCACGAGGTCGCCGTTCGAGTCGTTGTAGAACGCGCAATCCCGGATGGTGACCGTCGACCCCGCAGCGCCGTCGTGGAGTTCGATGAGGTCCGCGGTGCCGGAGACGTCGAGGTACACGAACCAGCAGTTCTCGATGACCAGGTTCGCGGGGTGGCGGAGGCGGAGGCCACGCGAGTGCGGGACGTTGGTGTCGTCGTTCAGGATGTCGTCGGTTACCGCGATGAGCGTGTTGCGGATGTAGGTCGTCTTCCCGCTGCTCGTGCCGTCGCGGTGGCCGACCCTGACGTTCGCGATGTTGTTGTTGACGGCGGCGCAGTTCTCCATCGTCACCGCAGGTTTGTCGATGTACGCGCCGTTGTTCACCATCCAGGCCCACGCGGAGTTCCGAATCGTGAGCCGGTCGTTGCCGCCGTCGGGCGTGTAGAACGTGCGGTCCTCGTCCTGCTGGCCGCCCTCCGGCCAGACGAGGCCGTCGACCGTTGCGCCGGGGCGGAGGTCAATGCCTGCCTTCGAGTCGTTGTTCTGGCCGCGGACGACGACGTTCTCCAGGCGGCCTGCTACGTTCCCGTCCATCGTCCCGGCGTCGAGGTTCCAGACGACGTCCCCGGGGTCGCCCTCGCCGATGAGCGCGTCACCGGACCCCACGTCCAGTCCGGACCCGCTCCAGGAGTACTCACCTGCGGGAATCGTGACTTCGCCGTCGGGTTCGAGGTAGCTGTCGAGTCCCGCGGCCGTCGCGTTCCCGAGCAGGCTGGCGCCGCCGCCGAGCGTCGCCGCCGCACCGATGGCTTTCGCGAAACTCCGGCGAGTAACGGCGTGCTGGCTGGCAGACGAGTCGTCGGCGTCGGTAGTATGCTCGTCCTTCGAGCCGGTAGGGTCCTCCTGCGAGGCGTCTGTACTGGTAGGGTCGTCCTGTGTGTCGTCGCGCTCGTTGTGGCGTTTCGCCATATCGCGGTAGTAACTGATTACCTAAAAGTAGATTCTGACCAGTAGCGGCTCATACGACGGTAGGTAGGCGTTACTTGGCGACGGATAGCGGCCACTTGCCAACCAATCACAGACCAACTGCACTCACACCGAGTAATGACTGGTTACCAGCTCGGGCGGGCGCGCGCTCCGGAACGACCATTGAGTATGCACCTCGTACCCTGTCCGTAGGGAGTGTATACTCCCGTGCTGCCAGAGTAGGCGCGTCGGGGCGGGGACACACAGAGTCCATAACAATAGCTGCGACTGAGAACACTCCACGCGTGACCGGACAAGCTTCGAGCGGCATACAGACACTACTCGTCGGTCTCGACGGCGCGTGCCGGGAGGTCCTCGACCCGCTGCTGGCGGACGGCCGTCTCCCGGCGCTGGCCTCGGTCTTCGAGGACGGCGTCGTCGCGCCCCTGGAGTCCCAGATTCCGCCGTGGACGCCGAGCGCGTGGCCCTCCATGTACACCGGTGTTAATCCTGGTAAGCACGGCGTATTCGATTTTCTGACCTTCCAGGGATACGACTGGCGCGTCGTGGACCGCAGTCACGTCCGCGAGCACGCGCTCTGGGAACTACTCGACCGTCGCGGACTGGCGAGCGTCGTCGTCAACGTCCCGGTCACCGCGCCACCGCTCCCGTTCGACGGCGCGCTCCTCCCGGGGTACGTCGCGCCCGAGGACCCGACCGGCCACCCGGCCGGCGTCCTCGACCGCGTGCGCGAGGAACTCGGCGACTATCGCGTGTACGCACCGGAGGACGTGACCGGCGAGGAGCAAGTCGAGTGGTACCAGCGTCTGGTCAGGATGCGCGGCGAGGCCTTCAGGTTCCTCGCGGCCGATCTCGACCCGGATTTCGGGTTCCTCCAGTTCCAGCAGACGGACACCGTGTTCCACGAGCGACCCGAGGACGACGCGGCGGTCCGGGCAGTCTACCAGACCGTCGACGAAGAACTCGGGAAGACGCTGGCGGCGTGTGACCCGGACACCGTGGTCGTGGTCAGCGACCACGGCATCGGTCCGCTGGACGGCCGGGAGTTCCGCGTGAACGAGTACCTTCGGGACCGCGGCTTGCTCGAGACGACCCGCGGCGACGGCGGCATGCCGTCGTGGACGGCGTACAAGAGTGCCAGCGGTGAGGAAGACGACTCGCCACTCTCGCAGCGAGTCGTCGCGGCCGCGGCGGCACTCGGAGTCACCAGCCAGCGAATCGGGGCAGTCCTCGGCTCCCTCGGCCTCCGCGGGTTCGTCCTCGAGCACGTGTCCTCTGACACCGTTCGCGCGGGGACAGAGCGCGTGGACTTCCCGGAGTCGACGGTGTACATGCGCTCGCGGACCGAACTAGGCGTCCGCATCAACAAGGCGGGACGGGACCCCGACGGCGTGGTGTCGCCGTCGGAGTTCACGTCGGTTCGCGCTGACGTCGTCAGCGCGCTCCGCGAGGCGCGCTCCCCCGACGGGTCCAGGCTCTTCGACGAGGTCGCTCCCGCGGAGGAGTACTTCCACGGTCCGTACGTCGACGAGGCGGTCGACGTCGTCGCGGTCCCCGCTGGTTTCGAGAACTTCCTGTCGGCGTCGCTGAACGGTGACGTGTTCGCCGATCCACCGGAGCAGTGGAATCACAAACTGCACGGTGTGCTCGCGCTCACAGGTGACGCCGTCGACGCCGACGCCGACCTCGCCGACCCACACCTCTTCGACGTGGCGCCGTCCGTGCTCGCGACACTGGGCGTCCCGCCGAGCGAGCGCATGGACGGCGACCAGCTCTCGCCAGTCGAACCCGTGTCCCCAGAACAGTACGCGCCGTTCACCGCGTCGCTCGCCGCCGCCGATGACGACGACGCCGTAACGCGGCGGCTCTCGAACCTCGGGTACATCGAAGACGATGAGCATTGACGTCCGCCCCCTCGACGACCCGGACCGCTGGGACGACCTCCTCGAGGCCACCGAGCAGCCGACGCCGTTCCACAGTTCCGGTACGCTGGACGTCCTAGCGACACAGGTGGGCGCGGACTGCCACCGCCTGGTCGGCTACGTCGGCGAGGAACCAATCGGACTGTTCCCTCTGTTCACCCTCTCGAGGGGGCCCGTGTCAGCGGTGTTCTCCCCGCCGCCGGACCTGAAAGTCCCGTACCTCGGGCCGACACTGTTGAACCGGCATTCGGTGAAGCGGCGGCGCCGCGACAAGCGCCACAAGCGATTCGTGGACGCGTGCCTCAGGTGGGTCGAGGACGCGGAGAACCCGCAGTTCGTCCAGATCCGGACCGCGCCGGGCTACGACGACGTCCGGCCGTTCGTCTGGCAGGACTTTTCCGCGACACCCCGGTACACGTACGTCGTCGACCTCTCACGTGACTCCGACGACCTGCTCGCGGCGTTCAGCAGCGACGCCCGACGGAACGTGTCCGGCGACTACGACACCGACTACGTCATCGAGGAGGGCGGCGTGGACGTCATCGAACAGGTCCTCTCGCAGTTACAAGAGCGACACGCCGAACAGGGCGAGGCGTTCCCGATCGATGCCGCGTTCGTCACTGACCTCTACGAGACGCTCGAGGACGGTGTCGTTCGACCCTACGTCTGTCGCGTCGACGGCGAGTTCGCGGGCGGCAACGTGAACGTGGAGGCCGACGGCGGGTCGTACCGCTGGCTGGGGGGTGCGAAGCCGGACGCCGACATCCCCGTCAACGACCTCCTCGACTGGCGGTACCTCAGCGATGCGAGCCAGCGCGGCGTCGAGACCTACGACCTCGCGGGCGCGAACGACGAGCGCATCGCGCGTTACAAGGCGAAGTTCGCGCCCGAACTCGTCCCGTACTATCGGCTCCGGGGCGGGGCGCGTCCGTTGACCACACTCCTGAGGCTGTACGACGCAGTCAGGTAGCCCGCGCAGTCACTCCCAGATCTCGACGATGCCGTCGTTGGTGACTCGGACGTTGACGCCTTCGTAGGTGAACGAGACGTAGAGTCGTTCGGACGCAGCGCTCTCGAAGAGGCTGTTGAGCGCGTCCCCGTCGATCGTCTCCTGGAGGGGGTCGAGGTCCGTGTGGGACCGGTTGGTCACTTCGGCGACGAGCTGTACGATGGCCGTGCTCGGCGATTCGTTTGCAGTCCAGTTCGTTCGGCGGGCGAGTGGCGCGGCATCGACGCCGACAGACATTGTCGTCGCATTCGTATCAGATTTCATGTGTCGAACTCAGTCTGTTTAGCGTAACGAGTCGCTCCTCATATAACTAGCGGATTCCGGGAGTAACGGGCCTGAAATCCGATATTTCTGTTTGGTGTGTGTCTACTCACATCGTCCGAACCCACCACTATCCATGTTATTATGATATGTCTCGTCATCGCGTTCAGATACCGACGTGTCTGTACGAGGAAGCGACCAGTTGGTCTCTTTTCGTACCACCATCCGAATCCACCCGGTTATAGTTTTGTTCATCCAACAAGTACGGCCATAAACAGCTTTTGGCCAGTTCACTCAAACAGTTGACACTGTTGCGCCCGCATTCCGTCGGTTCGGTGACGGGTCGGCCTCACGAAACAACTCCCGCTGGGCCGTTCTATCGGCGGAGATTCACGACGGCTGCAATAGACTGCCTCACCTCGGTCAACACCCACGAGTTGCCCCAACGGACGGCCCTACCTGGATGGTCACTGTTGCCTGACTCCGAAGCGTTCCGGACGGCGATGGGGCAGTCCCTCATCGGCGTCACGTTCCCGCCCACCGACGACCCCGTCAGGGACACGACAACGGCAGCGACCGGTGCGCAGGTCTTCGAGCCAGAAGCGCGGGACCGGGCTACGATTCCGCTGCGGTCTCCAGCAGGTCCGCCGCGCCTGAGGCCTCCAGGAGGCGCTCGACGGACTCGGGCCCGACGACGTCGACCCCGTGCGCGTCCGCGACGTCGAGCGCGTCCGGCGTGAACCCGACCAGTGAGACCGCAGTCACTCTGTCCGCGGGCTGGAAGTCGGCGACCACGCCGCGCATCGACGCGCCCGACACCTGCCCCTCGCTCGACGGGAACACGCGGAGCACCGTCCGGCAGCGTTCTCCATTCGACGTCCGGAGGGCGTACGCAACGTCGTCGCGAGCGCCCGCAGACTGTACCGTCCACCCCGCTCGGCGCCACAGTCCGGTGACGAACTCGAACACGGCGTCGTCGTCGACGGCAGCCAATCGACCAGGTGGGCGGTCGGCTCCCATCGCGTCCCCGGTCACTGGCTCCACGCCGTCACGGCCCGGTCGGACCAGTCCTCGTCCGCCGACGCCGCGCCGTCGTAGAGGTCTCGATTAGTCGCGCAGTCGATGCAGTTGTGGACGTCGTCTTGATTGTCGCCGAAGACTCTCGCGAACTGTTCCGTCACGTGGCTTTCACAGTTTCTGCATCGGGCCATCGTGTGCATGCACGCTCACGTCACCGGTTTGGTTATTTACCTCCTTATCGACGATTCGGCCCGCTTACTCTATGTATAGCCGGCTGCAAGCTCGCTGTACTGGACACTCATACCACGCCGGGTCGGACGGGTGAAATAGCGGGACTGCGGCGACGTTTCGGGCGACATTGCCGAGCTTACCGACGGTCGAAGAAACCGGCAGCGCAGCGGCTCTCGGGCCGTTTAGGCAGTTGCTTACGGTAAGTCGAGCCCACTGTGGCGTAACGACAGGGTTACAATGCAACCGGCAGGTGTACCGAGGCTTTGTGGTGGGCACCGACACGAGCCCGCCACGAGCTAATCATGGCACGACCATTCAGATCCAGCGACGAAGGGAAAGAAGTCGTCTCCAGCGACGGCGACCGAATCGGGCGCATCGAGCGCGTCGAGGGCGACGAAGCACACGTCAAACCCGAGACGGGGCTCGCCGAAAGCATCCGGAACCGACTCGGGATGGGGGACGACGACGAAGAGATGTACGTCCTGGACCACTCGGAGGTCGCGACCATCGGCGACGACGAGGTCCACCTCCAGCGGTAGTCGCTCGCGCGCGAACCGCTCAGTTGGTTGCCAGCGAGTCCGCGAGCGCGTCGAGGTGACTGAAGCCGACCACCGCGACGACCACGGAGTCAGTACTGAGTGCGCGAAGCCGCGCCGCCATGTACCGCTCGCGGGCCGCGTCGAGCACCCTGCTCGCCGCCGGCACTTCGAACCGCCGGAGGAGCGACGTGCTCCGTCGGACGTGGGCGGCCTCGTGGTTCGCCACGGCCGCCGGTGACTCGGCGTCAGTCAGGTCGAACTCCTGGCTCGTGCCGGGGACGTCGCCGAGCCACGTTTCCGGGACGCCAGCGACACTGAGTCGACCACGCACTGTCTCCACGCCGAGGCGACCGAACTCCCGGAGCGTCCGGGCGACCGCACGCACCGAGAGGTCTCTGTCCACGAGTTCTGCTGCCAGGACGCGGGTCGCGCCGACGCTCGGCGCGTCGATGCCGGCGACGTCCGCGTCCGGCGCGGCGGCGATGGCCGCCGCCATCTCCCCGCCGACCGAGCCGTCCGCGGCCGCGTACGACTCGAACAGGCCGACCAGCGCGTCCGGGAGCTCCAGGGCGACGACGTCCGGCTCGACCGCGTCCGCGACTGTCGTCGCGCGGAACACGCTCGCAGGGTGGTCGTGGACCACGCCCACGACGATAACTGGGTAATCCCCGCCTGTATCGACGACGCGCACGAACCTCGGAGCCAGCCGCGGGTCGCCGCCAGACAGCGATTCAGCGTCGAAACGGTCACTTACCACGTCCGCACGCGACCCCGTTGACGACCACTCATACCTAGAACGAAGGCCTCGGCCGACTTACGTTCACCGGGCCGTCTTGTCCTCAGTTATCTACGCGTACGTATCCAGTAGCGACCAGCTAACTGGCTCCCGCAGCAGCCGCTGCCGGTATCCGATCGACTGCGACGTACCCCGAGCGACACAGCGACTCGTCGCGGCGGCAGGTGGAGGACAACAGAGACCACGTTTCCGGATGCTCCGGCAGTTGTACGAGCTACGAGGCGTACACAGCGACGACGCGCGGCGACCCGGCCCCGGGCGTCGTCACTGGGGCACAGACCGAGGACGGCGTCACCGCGACGAACGTCGAGGACACACTCCCGCTGGCCGGCGGCCACCAACGGGACGCAGGCCTGCAGGAAAATCTCGGCGCCGTGACCGACCCGTACGCGGGCAGCGACCTGCTGGCGTCCAACGGGACTGCGATACCTGAGTCGGTGCTTCGCACGCACGGCTTCCACTACGACGGCTCGGCCTCCGTCGAACTCGACGCCCGATAGCCGGGGTCGGTATTGTCACCTTACTCTCTCGTCGACCTGTACAACGTCTCCTTCGCCGACCATAACAAAGCGTCCAGAGTGCTTGGACGGCAACGAATGCATCGTCGTCGATTCCTTCGGGGTGCTGCCCTCGCCGGGTCCCTCCTCGTTGCTGGCTGTGCTCGTAGCGGGACGACATCCGAACGCGGCCGACAGTGGCACAGCTCGCGACCGCCGGAAGCGCCCCCGGTGGAGCCCTCCATCGACCCCGTGACGGCCATCGCCGACGAGCTCGGGCTGGACACGATCGTGAACCTCGAGGCCGAAGGCGCGGATGCGACCGGCGCAGACCCCATCGACGACCTGCTCGCGGCTCACGCCACCGACGACACCCTGGTCCACCTGCCGCCGGGGCGGTACGCGGTTTCTACCAGTTTCTCGCTCGGGGGTGACGCCCGCCTCGCCATCGTCGGCGACGACGCGACCGTCGTCCCGCCGGACGGCTTCAGCGACCCGATCTTCGCGCTCGGGTACCCCGAGTCGCTGCGATCGCTGACGGTCCGCGGCCTCACATTCGACTTCACGGCCGCGGACACCGGCGCCAGACCGGTATTCGCGAACGCCAAGGACAGGGTCCACCTCGCGGACATCGCGGTTCGTGGAGAAATTGACACCAACCAGGACCAGATCAGAATCGACGTCACCGACCCAGCCGGCACCGGACTCGTCGAACGGCTGTCGCTGCCGGACGGCGCTGAACGGGGGTCGAACGTCACTGGCTGCGAAGTCGGGGACGGGAACCGCGGCGACCTCGAATTCGTCGACTGTCACATCGAGGGGTTCACCGACAACGGCCTGTACGCGGACCCGCCAGAGGGCTCCGTCACGGTGGACGGCGGGTTCTACCGGAACAACGGCATCGCGAGCGTCCGCATCCAGTCCAGCGAGTCCAGCGTCGTCCGGAACGTCCACGTCGTCTGCGACGACGGCGACGGCGGCTACGACAACATGCGCGGCATCCGACTTCGGTCGGGCAAGTCGCTGCTCGTGGAGGACTGCGTCGTGGAGATGCTCGCCGTCTCCGGCAGCGACGGCGCCGTCACGTTCTCGTCGGAACTGGAGTCCGCGACCGTGCGGAACTGTCGCCTGCGGGTCGACGCGGACGGCGTGAACGCGATCCGCGTGAAGAGCCCGCCAAAGAACAGCGGCGAGGCGACCACCAGCGGACCGTTCCGCTGCCAGAACATCCTCGTCACGGGCACGGCGGGAACCGGGGCGGCCATCCTCGCGTCGGACCGCAACGGCTGCCAGTTCCAGAACATCTGCGTCCACCAGTCCGGCGACGACCGAGACGGCCTCCGCGCGGAGAACGTCAACGGCGAACTGCGAGACACGCACCTCGCAGTGACGGGAGACCCGCTGTCCCTGCGGAACTCCTCACTCGAACGACACAACGTCTCGATGACCCGGCGCCCGGAGGGACGCCGCGACTGTGGCCATCACAGGCGCTGACCCGACGGCGCAGTTGCCATTTCCCCGCCGAGCAGTACCCCGCAGATTCGGGTGCAAGCGAACGCTAACTCCCACGACGGCCCACAGACTCGGGCGCAAGCGAGAGCTAACCCCCGCAAGTTCGTCCATAACAATGGGTCACTCACGGAATACGCCAGACACCCGCCACCAGCGGCCCCGACTCATGTCTCAAGAACCACACTACACGATTCGGTCGGCTGAACTGTCGCGTTGGCCCCACTCGCGCCCGACCCCGGACGCAAGACGCGTCACGGAGGACGACGGCAATGAGTGACGCCGCCCTCGGCCCGGACGCCGACGTGGCCGCGGACGCGACACTCCGGGAGACCGACGGCCGCTCGCCAACCATCGGTCGCAATCCCACGATTCGAAGCGGCACTGTCGTGTACGCCGACGTGGAGATCGGCGACCAATTCACCACCGGGCACGGCGCACTCGTCCGCGAGGCCACCACAATCGGCGACGACGTGCTCGTCGGCACCCACGCTGTCGTCGACGGTCACTGCACCGTCGGCGACGAGGTGACCCTCCAGACAGGCGTCTACCTCCCCCAGCACACGACAGTCGGCGACCGCGTCTTCTTCGGCCCGCACGCCGTTCTCACGAACGACCCGTACCCGCTCCGGACGGCGACCGACCTCGCCGGTCCGACTGTCCAGGACGACGTCTCCGTCGGCGCGAACGCCACCATCCTCCCGGACGTCACGCTCGGCGAACGCGCGTTCGTCGCGGCGAACGCCGTCGTCACCGAGGACGTGCCGCCCGAGACGATGGCAGTCGGCGCGCCCGCCGTCCACGAGCCCCTACCCGACGACCTCGCGGGGAGGAACGACAAATGATTTCGATTGCGAGCCCGGACCTCGGGGACGCCGAACGCGAGCGCGTCGATGCCGTGCTCTCGGACGGCCAGCTCGCCGACGGGCCGGTCGTCCGCGAGTTCGAGTCGGAGTTCGCGGCGTTCTGCGGCGCCGACCACGCCGTCGCGACGACGAACGGCTCGACCGCGTTGCACGCAGCCTTCGAGGCGCTCGGCGTCGGTGACGGCGACACGGTCGTGACGACGCCGTTCTCGTTCGTCGCGAGCGCGAACGCCATCCGGCACGCGGGCGCCGAACCCGTGTTCGCGGACGTCGACCCGGACACGCTGACGCTGGACCCCGAGAGCGTCGCCGACGTAGTGGCCCGCCGCGACGACGTCGCCGCCATCCTCGCGGTCCACCTCTACGGGACGCCCGCCGAGATGCGGCCGCTGCGAAACATCGCTACCGATCACGGGCTGCCGCTCGTCGAAGACGCAGCACAGGCCCACGGCGCGGCGTACCGCGGCGCCACCGTCGGAACCCTCGGCGACGTTGCGTGCTTCTCGTTCTACCCGACGAAGAACATGACCGCGGGCGAAGGCGGCATGGTCACGACCAGCCACGACGGCGTCGCCGAACGCGTCCGCCGGTTCTGCGACCACGGCCGGACGAGCGGCTACGAGCACGCGACGGTCGGCCACAACTTCCGGATGACCAGTCTCTGTGCGGCCATCGGCAGCGCGCAACTCGAGAAACTCCCCGCGTTCAACGAGGCGCGCCGCGAGAACGCTGCCGCCCTCACAGACCGCCTCGCGGCGACCGGCGTCGAGACGCCGGTCGAACCGGACCACGTCCGGTCGGTCTACCACCAGTACACGGTCCGCGCGGACGACCGGGAGGCGCTCCGCGACCACCTCGCCGACTGCGGCGTCGACACCGGCGTGTACTACCCCATCCCGATTCACAAACAGCCGGCCTACGCGGACGTCCAGGCGTCGCTTCCCGTCGCGGAACGGGCGGCCGACCGCGTGCTCTCACTGCCGGTCCACCCCGGGCTGTCGTCGGCGGACCTGGACGTGATTGCGGACGCGGTAGCGTCCTTCGAGCCCGCGCGCCCGGACGCTGCCACTGAACGGACGGTGATCGACTCGTGACGCAGACACCACTCAGGACTGGCGTCGTCGGCGTCGGGAGCATGGGCCGCAACCACGCCCGCGTCTACCGCGAACTCGCTGGCACGACGCTGGTCGGCGTCGCCGACGCGGACCCCGCTGCCGCCGACAGCGTCGCCACCGAATACGAGGCCGAACCGTACGCAACTGCCGCGCTCCTCGACCACGTGGATGCGGTCTCCGTGGCAGTACCGACCCCCTTCCACGCGTCCGTCGTCGAACGCTGTATCGACGCGGGCGTCGACGCGCTCGTCGAGAAGCCGTTCGTCGAGGACCCCGAGCGCGGCCGCGAACTCGCGGCCGCTGCCGAGGCGGCTGGCGTCACCATCCAGGTCGGGCACGTCGAGCGATTCAACCCCGCCGTCCGGACGCTAGCCTCGATCGTGCCGGACCTCGACGTTATGGCCGTGACTGCCGACCGCCTCGGCCCGCCCGACGACCGCGACATCGGCGACGGCGTGGTCTACGACCTGATGATCCACGACATCGACGTGGTCTGCTCGCTGCTGGACGCCGACCCGGTGTCGCTGTCGGCCACCCGGACCGCCGACGGCGAGTACGCGACCGCGACGTGTTCGTTCGACGGGGGCGTGCTGGCGTCGCTGACTGCCAGCCGCGTCACCCAGCAGAAGGTCCGGACACTCGCGATTACGGCCCGCGAGTGTCGCGTGACGCTGGACTTCCTCGACCAGTCCGTGGAGATCCACCGTAGCTCCACCCCGGAGTACGTCTCCGCGAACGGCGACCTCCGGCACCGCGTCGAGAGCGTGATCGAGCGCCCGCTGGTCGAGCACGCCGAACCCCTGAAGCGGGAGCTGGCGGCGTTCGCCGACGCCGTCCGGGACGGCACCGACCCGGTCGTGACCGCCGACGACGGCGTTCGCGCCGTCGAAATCGCGAGCCGTATCGCCGACGGCGTCCCGACCGAGGGCACTCGGGAGGTGCGGCAGTGAGTCGCTCGCTGTACGGGTCGCGGGCCGCACCCGCGGTCCAGCGCGAGCGGTTCAAAACCGGGGACGTCCCGGTCGCGGTGTACGGCCTCGGGAAGATGGGGCTGCCGCTGGCCGCCGTCTACGCCGAGAACACGGGCAACGTCACGGGCGTCGACATCGACGAATCCGTCGTGGCTGCGATCAACGACGGTGAGTGTCCCGTGGCGCGCGAACCCGGGCTGCCGTCGCTCGTCGAGTCGCTGGCCGCGCGCGACGCGCTCCGGGCGACGACCGATTCGCGGACGGCCGCTCGGCAGGCCAGCGTGCACGTCCTCATCGTCCCGACGCTCGTCGACGACGACAACGACCCCGACCTCTCGGCGCTCACGGACGTCGCGGGTGACGTCGCGGCCGGTCTGGACCCGGGCGACGTCGTGATCGTGGAGTCCACCGTGCCACCGCGAACGTGCGTCGACGTTCTCCGCCCGCTACTGGAGGACGCCAGCGGCGTCCCGCGGCAGTCGTTCGGGCTGGCGTTCTGTCCGGAGCGAACGTCCAGCGGCCGCGCGCTCGCCGACGTCCGCGGCTCCCATCCTAAAATCGTCGGGGGCGTCGACGACGAGAGCACCCGGGTCGCGGGACTCGTCTACGGCGTCCTCGTCGACAACGACGTCATCCCGGTCGCCGACGCGACGACCGCGGAGGCCGTGAAAGTGTTCGAGGGCCTCTACCGGGACGTGAACATCGCGCTGGCGAACGACCTCGCGCGCCTCACCGACGAACTCGGCATCGAAGTCCGTGACGCCATCGACGCCGCGAACACCCAGCCGTACTGCGACATCCACACGCCCGGCCCCGGCGTGGGCGGGCACTGCATCCCGTACTATCCGTACTTCGTCTTGCAGTGGCTGCAGACCGAGGCTCCCACGCTCTCGACGGCGCGCCGGGTGAACGACTCGATGCCGGCGTTCGTCGCAGACCGCGTCGCCGAGGGGCTCGCAGCGAGCGAGTCGACCGACGAGGATGCGGCCGACGCTCGCGGGACCGTCGACGCGTACGTCACCGACGGCGGCGTAATCGATGACACGACGGTCGCAGTGCTCGGGTTGACGTACCGGGCGGGCGTCGCCGAGACCCGTGCGAGCCCCGGAATCGACGTCTGCGAACTCCTCGCGGACCGCGGCGCCACCGTCTACGCCGCAGACCCACTCGTGGACGCGACTGGCGTCCGAGCGGACCACGTCGAAATCGACGAACTCCGCGACCACGACCTGGACGCCGCGGTGCTCGCGACGGCGCACGACGAGTTCGACGCCATCGACTGGTCGGCCTTCGACCCGCTGGTCGTGGTCGACGGCCACGACGCGCTCGACGTCGCCGACACCGACCACCGAGCGTACACTGTCGGGAGGGGGTGGCAATGACCACCGGCGGCGAGGCTGGTCCGGCTGTCCCGTCTGGCTCGGTTGGTCCGGTTGGCCGGGCTGGTCTGGCTGGTCTGGCTGGCTCGGTTGGCCCGTCTGGCTCGACTGGTCCAGCT
>Ga0207851_100147_pt1 | contig 52579 bp, 55 predicted proteins | sample A23E3SouthBayCA_FD_187747 | JGI IMG/M metagenome (GOLD analysis project Ga0207851, IMG submission 187747) | Aerobic enrichment media microbial communities from Eden Landing Ponds, California, USA - A23 E3 (SPAdes) | ecosystem: Environmental > Aquatic > Marine > Unclassified | place: Emeryville... | reverse complement strand
CCCCGCCACGGAAGAGCCGACGAACTCCAGCATGAGCTTGTGTTCGATCTCCTCTTCGGTCAGGCCGGGCTCGTAGAGCAGTTCGGTGCCGAGCCAGACGTCGGCGCCCCACCTGGCGACGGCCCAGACCCCCGCGGCCGCGACGGTGGTCACGACGACGAACAGCACGGCGAAGCCGACGCTCATCTTGACGGCCGTGAAGAGGTGGAGGTCGACGGCCACGAGCAACGCGAACGCCGCGATGGAGAGATAGGTCGCCACGTCGCTGCTCAGCGAGAACGTCGCGACCGCCCGACCGACGACGGGAAGCGCCGCGACGAGGACGATCTCCCAGGGCGGCATCGCCCGCGGCTGGCGAAAGGCCAGCGCCGGCAGCGCGACGACGAGCGCGGCGACCGCGGCGAACGCGCTCCAGAGGTAGTCACCGGTGGCGATCCCCTCGACGACCGTCACAGCGAAGAGCCCGACGAGCGTCCACGCGACGAGCGCGTTCGTGCGGCTGTCGGACAGGAAGCTCCCCAGGTCCGATCCTGACATCGATGTCCCGACGATAGGCGGCCAGCGTAGAAAGACTGACGGCTCACGCGGCGTGGTCGACCGAAAACGGTCGGTCAGCGCCCGCCTCTCAGGCCGCGAGCCGGCGCCGGACGACCTCGTACTCGCCGTCGTCTTCGACGCCGATTATCGCCCACTCGTAGTCGGGGTCGGCGTGCGAGAGGCGCCGTTCGAGCCGCGGTACGTCCTCGGCCCAGGCGACGAAACAGCGATACTCCCCCGACTCCGGCGGCTGGTCGAAGTCGTCGGCCGGTGTGACGTGAACGACGCGCCACTTGCGTTCGGCGAGGAACTCCTCGCCGCGAGCGGTGATCGTGTATCCCAGGTCCGCGAAAATCGACTGAGCCTGCTCGTCGAGTGGCTTGGTAACAGCCCTCATTCGATCGTGGGTTCGACGGTATCCGTTATAAGCCTTCCCACGGTTCACGAACTCTGGCGCCGGAAACGGTGGATTTCGGTCGAATAAGCGAGCGCTAAGGGAAACAACCGGGGAGCGCCGCTCGTCTACTCGTGGTAGGGTTCGGTGGTCTACTCGTGAGCGGCGTCCCACTCGTCGGGTTTCTTGAGGTTCCCGCAGTCGGTACACTGGATCCGGCCCATCGAGTCCATCGCCGTTCCGAACGACTCGCAGTTCGAACAGAAGTAGCCCCACCGCCGAGCGCGGTCGGAATCGCGGTACACCACGTAGAACGGCCCCTCGGAGCCGCGCTCGTCCTCCGCGGTATCGACGTAGAGTCGCGCCCCCTCGGGACCCTCTCTCGCGTCCATACGGCGAGTTCCCGTCTCGCCTCCCTAAGCGTTTCCGTCCCGGACGGATGCGGTATCGAGAGCCACGGCACCGAAGACGCTATCACACTGACGCGCCTTCTCAGTGACAGATGCCGCCGCGGATCCTCCACTACTCCGACGTCGAAAACGCCTACGACACGCCCGAGCGCGTCGGCCGCCTCGCGCGCGCAGTCAGCGAGCGACGCGGTCCCGACACGCTCGTCGCAGGCTCAGGCGACAACACCGGCCCGGGCGTCCTCTCGCTGGTCACCGAGGGGCGCCAGTCGCTCGATTTCTTCGACGCGGTCGGGCCCCACGTCGAGACGGTCGGCAACCACGACCTCGACCACGGCACCGACGCGCTGACCGACCTCGTCGCCGACGCGCCCCAGCAGTGGGTGCTCGCGAACGTGACCGTCGAGGGGCGCCGCTACGGCGCCGACGCCGGGATCGAGCCGGCGACGACCGTCTCCCTCGAGGGGGCCACGATCGGCGTCGTGGGCGTCCTCGACCCTGCAACGCCCGAGATGACGCCCGGAACGGACCACCTCGACTTCGAGGACCCCGTCGCGGCCGTCGCGCGGGAGTGCGAGGCGCTCGGGAACCCCACCGACGGTGAGGCCGACTACGTCGTCGCGCTCGCCCACACGACCGACGAGGACGCCCGCCGGATCGCCGGCGAGACGGGCGTCGACGCGGTTCTCGCCGGCCACTCCCACGAGCGGACCGCGACGACCGTCGAGGGGACGCCGCTGACCCGGCCCGGCGCGAGCGGCGCTGTCGCGTACGAACTCGACCTCGAGAGCGGCGCGGTGACCGCCCACGAGACGGCCGGGGCAGAGCCCCTCCCCGCCCTCGTCGAGTCGCTCGAGCGCCGGCTGACGGACGCCGGGCTGAACGAGGTCGTCGGTCGCGTCGACGAGCCGCTCTCCCGAGAACGCGCGGTGCGACTGGCGGGCGAGTGGCGCCTCGGGAACTTCGTCGCCGACGCGTACCGCTGGAAGACCGGCGCCGACGTGGGCCTCCAGAACGGCGGCGGGATCCGCGAGGGACCGCCGCTGTCGGGCGACGTGACCGCCGCGGACCTGGTGAGCTGTAGCCCGTTCGAGGAGCCGGTCGTCGTCGCGGCCGTCTCGGGCAGGGAACTGACCGCCGTCGCCCACGAGGCCGACGGTCGACTCGTCGAGGCCATCCCCGACTACTGGTGGGGCCACGTCAGCGGCATGCGGATCGACGAACGGACGGGCGAAGACCCGGCCGGGAGCGACCCCGACCCCGACGAGCGAGCCCGAGTCGACGGCGGTGCCGAAGGGAGAGCGCCCGACGAGGGTGCCGAGACGCAGGCGGCCGACGGCGCGGGGTTCGACGTCTACGACGTGACCGTCGGTGGCGAACCCGTCGACCCCGACGAAACGTACACCGTCGCCATGCCGGCTTATCTCCTCAAGACCGACCGCGAGTTCCCGACGCTCGACCGGTCGCACCGCCGCGAGCGGACCGACGTGCAGTACGAGGTCATCGTCGACTACGCCCGGGCGTGCGGGATCGACGCGACGCTCGAGGGGCGGGTGCCGGAGACCGCCGACGGTGGCCCGCGATGAGTGTGGGAGGGGGGACGCGATGAGCGCCGGATGGAAAGGTTCAGGCGTCGCGGCCGAAAACCGGGAACCGATGACGCAGGTCGTCGTCCCGGTCCGCTACCCGCTCTCCGAACACTCCCGGGCCACGCTCGCCCGCGCCGTCGAGATCGCCGACGAGCGCGACGCCCAGCTCACCGTCCTCCACGTGAACCTCTACCAAGCCAACAACAGGGCCACCCGAGCCGACCTGAAAGACGCGGTCGAGGCCGAGTTCGGCCGCGTGCCCAACACCCGCTACGTCGTCCGGACCGGCCTGCTCGTCGAGGAGACGCTGCTCGACGAGATCGCGGCCGAGGGAGCGGACGTGGTCGTCATCGGCAAGAAGCAGGTCAGCCGGTGGCGCGAGATGATCCGCCGCCTCGTCGACGACCCCAACATCGAACGGTTCCTCCGGACCGAACTCGACTGCGACGTCGTGACCGTCGAATCCTGAGTCCCCCGACGCGACGCAACCGGCACCGCCACCGCGTCGCCGAGTGGCGCATGTGACCGCGTCGGCAGTCAGTCTCTCACTCAGAGAGTCCGCTTACCCGGGCGGGTCACCGCGGGAGGACCCGTCGCCGTCCGGCGGTCGGTCGCCCGGCGGACGTTCCATCGGCGGACGGTCGTCCCTCACCGCGTTCGGATCCCCGGGACGGTCCTCCATGGCGACCCGGAGTTCGCCGCTCGTCTCGTCGAAGATGTGGTGCTGGTGCGGGTAGGCGATCTCGACGTCCTCGTCCTCGATCGCGTCCCACAGCGCGGTCTGGATCCGCGAGCGGATCCGCAGGAGCCAGAACGGTTCGTTCACCCAGTACCGCAGTCGGAGGTTCACGCCGTGGTCCCCGAACTCGTCGATGTAGCAGGTCGGACCTGCGGGGTAGCGCGCGCCGCCTATCCGTATCTGCGGGCCGCCACTGACGACCCCGTCGACGTTGCGGGCGGCTTCCTCGAAGAGTTCTCTGGCGCGCGGGACGTCGCTCTCGTAGGTGACGAGGAGGTCCAGCGACTGTCGCGTCCGCGTGTCCTCGGCGGAGTAGTTGATCACGTCGCGGTCGCGCATCGACCCGTTGGGGATGACGATGAACGTGTTGTCGAGGGTGAACATCTTCGTGTATCGCAAGGTGATGTCCTCGACGAAGCCTCGCTGACCGCTGTCGGCCAGTTCGATCATGTCGCCGATCTCGTAGGGCTGGTCGGCCAGGAGGAAGACGCCGCTGATGATGCCGCCGACGATCGGTGCGAGGATGACGCCGACCACAGCGGAGAAGACTGTGACCGAGAGCGCGATGTCGCTCAGCCGGTAGCCGTAGATGCTCAGGATCGTCAGCAAGGCGAACAGAAACACGCCCACGCGGACGCCGCGCAACGCGGTGCGGGTGAGACTCGGCCGGCGAAACCGCCGAGCGATCCGCCGGCCGAGCAACTGGACGAGCAGCCGGGAGACGACGTAGGCGACGCCGAGGACGACGAGCGTCAGACCGAGGTCGGCGATCCAGCCGGGGACGTCCTCGAGGAATTCAGTCACGCCGCCCGGCACCCACGACGGTGCCGATCCGTTCCCGGTCGGCGTCGCCGTCTGCAGTGGCGACGACACGGCCGCCCGTACGTCCATGCGTATCGCTGCGGTGGGCTCACAAAAAGCGTTGTGACCGACAGCTGTCCGCCCTCGGGGCCGACGCGGGACCGCAACGGACCGCGAGTTCGACGCGGGAAACCGACAAATGGTCGGTCTCCGTACACCCACTATGGACCCGACAGACGGCTCCGACGAGCGGACCGACGAAAATCGATCGACCGGGACAGTCCGAGAGGACGACGGGCGGCCCGCGCAGCAGTCCCCGCGGAGACGCGGTGTCGGCGACCCGAGCTTCGAGGTCTACGAGGACGAATCGACGGACGCCGACGTGTTGCTGGCCGGTTTCTCCGAGTACGGGCTCGCGGGGCTGACGGCCGTGGACTACCTCGTCGATCACCTCGACATGACCGACCGCGGGCACGTCACGACGCCGGACCTGCCGACGATCACTCCCTTCGACCAGGGGACGCCCCGACACCCGATCCGCCTGTTCGGCCACGACGACCTCCCCATCGCCGTCCTCGTGGGCGAACTGCCGGTCCCGCTCATGGCCGCCCGGTCGTTCAGTTCGGCGCTCCTCGACTGGACCGAGGCGGCCGGCGTCGGCGAGATCGCCGTTCTCTCGGGCGTCCCGATGGCACACACCGAGAGCGACCACCGCACCTTCTACGTCGCGACCGAAGACTATCGGCAACACCGCCTCGCGGACGCCGACGTCCCGCCCATGGGATCGGGGTTCACCGACGGCGTCAAAGCGAGCCTGCTCTCCCAGGGGATGGAGTCCGCGCTCAGGGTCTGCGTCTACACCACGCCCGCGCACCCGCAGACGCCGGACGTCCCCGCTGCGCTCCGGATGATCGAGACGATCGACGAGGTGTACGGCCTCGACGTCGACACCGGCCCGCTGGAGGACTTCGCCGCCGACGTCGAGCAGTACTACGCCGAACTCGCCGAGCACGTCCAGCGAACGCAGGAAGAACAGTTACCGGAGGACAGGATGTACATGTGACGACGGCGCGGCGGAGTCGTCGCGGTCGGGGCGGACGGCGTCGCGGCCGGGGCGGACGGCGTCGCGGTCGGGCGGATGGCGTCGCGGCCGGGACGCTCAGAACTCGTGGACGGTCTCGTCTGTGATCGCCGCGTCGAGCAGGCGCGTCGGGGTCGCGTCGTAGGCCGGATTCTCGACGACGAACCCGTCGGCCGGTTCCAGCATCACTTCGCTCGCGGGGCGGAACTCGTTCTCGAAAGAGAACGCGCCGTCGACGACCTTGTCCTCGCTGCCGATGACTCTGACCGGGACGCCCATGTCGGCGGCGGTCGCGGCGATGGGGTAGGTGCCCACGCGGTTGTAGAGGCGGTCGTCGACGATGCAGTCCATCCCGACGACGACCTGTTCACACTCGGGGAGCACCTCGCCCGCCGCGCCGTCGACGAGCAGATGCGTCTCGACGCCGTCCATCCCCGCGAGCGTGCGGGCCATCTTCCGTCCGAGGTAGCGCGGCCGGGCTTCGGTACAGTACACCTCCAGCGAGGCGCCGTCGTCGACGGCCCGTTCGAAGGCCTCCAGCACTGTCGAGGAGTAGTCGTGGGTCAGCACCGTCGCGCCGTCGTCGAGATGTTCGACCGCGCGCTCGGCGGCGCGCTCTTTCGCCGCCTGGACGCGGGCGACGACGTCCTCGATGACGTCCTCGGTCAGGTCTTTCGCCTCCTCGACGGAGTCGCAGTCGGCCGATTCCATCACCCGAACGATCTCGCGCTGGGTCGTCTGCAGCGAGGCGTGCGAGCGGTTGGCCCGCCGGAGCGCGTCGCTGTTCTGTTCGACCGCGATCAGGTACTCCTCGACGGTCGGGTACGCATCGTCGGTCAGCGAGCGCAGCGCCTCGGCCGCCTTGACCGCGACGACGGAGGAACTGTGGGTCTGCATGTCCGAGATCTCCGTCACCGTCTCGTCTATCATACCTCCACGGTCACCGCCGGTCGCAAAGTGCGTTTCCCTCCGCCGCCCGCCCGACACCGTCGGTCCGTGGGCCGATATCGCCGCCCGTCCGACCGCCGCTATCGAAGCTGATACTCCGGCCGAATCGGTTTAGTCCCCGCTCGGGCTACGTCGTGACGACATGGCCGACGAGTCCAGCGATCGGCGGGAGTCGGTCGGTCGGGGCGCCGCTGCGGATCCCGATCGAGCCGTCTCCGAGTTCGCGGGCGTCGCGATCCTCGTCGCGGTGACGGTGATCGTGACCGCGTCGGTCGGACTCTCGGTGCTCGTCGCTGACTCCGCGAGCTCGGGCGAGCGCAACGCCAACTTCTCCTTCCAGTACATCGACGGCTCGTCGGTGCTCATCGTCTCCTTCGAGCGCGGCGACCAGTTCGCCGCGGGCAACCTGACCGTCCGGGGGCGGGGCGCCGAAGCGACGTGGGCGACGCTCGCCGGCATCGAGCCCGCGACGCCGGTCGGCCCGCAGAGCCCCTCCTCGACCGTTCAGATCAGCGCCCGCAACGCCTACGGCCAGCGGGTCGCCGCTGACGAGAACGTCCGCGTCGTCTACACGCCGCCGGCCGGCAACGAGACGGTGCTCCAGCGGTGGGGCGGCGCGTGACGCGTGGGCGCCCGCACTGGTGTCTTCTTTGTCGATTCCGTCCGGATCGGTGTCATCCCTGTCGATTCCGTTCGGGTCGGTGTCGCCGTCAGCCCTTGATGTTACAGACCGGGTACGTGCGAGCGACGCGGTCCCCGATACCGAGCGCGTCCGAGACGCGAACCACTTCGTCGACGTCCTTGTAGACGCCCGGGGCCTCCTCGGCGACGGTCGCGCCGCTCTGGGCTTTGACGTAGATCCGGTTCTGCTCTCGCAGGTCGTCCTGCACGTCCTCGCCCCAGAACTCCTGTTTGGCCTGGGTGCGACTCATCAGTCGACCGGCGCCGTGGGCCGTCGAGCCGAACGTCTCCGACAGCGACCGCTCGCCCCCGCGGAGGACGTAACTGCCCGCGCCCATGCTGCCGGGGATGATGATCGGTTGACCCACGTCGCGGTACGCCGGCGGTAGTTCCGGCCGCCCGGCCGGGAACGCCCGCGTCGCGCCCTTCCGGTGAACGTACAGCTCTCGTTCCTCGTGGTCGACCGCGTCTTCCTCGGGGACGGCGTTCCCGTCGGCGTCGACGCCGAGTTCGTGAACCTCCTTCTTGCCGATGTTGTGGGCCACGTCGTAGAGCAGATCCATCTCCATCGCCTCCCAGTCGCGGTCGAACACCTTCTCGAAGACCTGGCGCGTGCGGTGCATGATGAGTTGCCTGTTCACCCACGCGAAGTTGATCGCCGCGCACATCGCGCCGTAGTAGTCCTCGGCCAGTTGCGACCCGGCTGGCGCCGCGGCGAGTTCCTTGTCGGGGAGCCGGTCGAGCAGGCCCTGATGGGCCTGTTCGATCTCCCGGAGGTAGTCGGTACAGACCTGGTGACCGAGCCCGCGCGACCCGCAGTGGATGAGCACGACGACCTGGTCCTCTTCGAGGCCGAACTCCGCGGCCACGTCCTCGCGATACACGTCGGTCACGCGCTGGACTTCGAGGAAGTGGTTCCCGCTTCCCAGACTCCCGACCTGGTTCTTCCCGCGGTCCTTGGCTTTCTGCGAGACCCGCGCGGGGTCGGCCTCCGGGCGCTTGCCCTCGTCCTCGCAGTGGGCCAGGTCGTCGGGGACCGCGTAGTCGTTCGCCAGCGCCCACTCCACGCCGTGTTTCAGGATGTTCTCGACGTCCTCCTTCGACCCCTCGAAGATCCCGCCGCCGCCGAGCCCCGACGGGACGTTCGCGAACAGGGCGTCCACGAGTTCCTCCTCGCGCCCCTGCAGGTCGTCGTAGGAGAGGTTTGTTTTCATCATCCTGACGCCGCAATTTATGTCGTAGCCGATCGCTCCGGGCGAAATACAGCCGTTTTCGGCATCGATGCCGGCGACGCCGCCGACGGGGAAGCCGTAGCCCTGGTGGCCGTCGGGCATGCAGACGTTGTACTTCTGGACGCCGGGGAGATGCGTCGAGTTCTTGAGCTGCTGGAGCGTCTTGTCCTCGCTGATCTCGTCGAGCAACTGCTCGCTGGCGAGGATCCGGGCGGGGGCGTTCATGCCGCCCTCCTGCGGGATCTCCCAGACGTAGTCACGGACTTTCTGCAGCGTGATGCCGTCCGCGTCGTAGGTGGTCATGCCTAGACGTGGGCCGGGCGCGCCGGAATAGGTTTCGCTGTCGGGGCGGTAGCTGGCGTCGATCGCGTGTATCCGGAGGTCACCAAAAAAACATATACACTCCCGCCGACAACTCTGGCTATGGATCTCCCGCTGACACGTCGGTCCCTCCTCGGAGCCGGTGCCACTGCGGCCGCCGCCGGCGTCGTGGGTTACACGCAGTTCAGGAGACGCCGCCTCTGGAGCGCGAACCCGTATCCGCAGGGCGGCCGCCTCCGATTTCTGCAGTTCGTCGACGGTCGACTGTTCGCGACCGCCGACGACTGCGTGGTGGAACTGGATCCCGACTCGGGCGCGGCCGAATGGGTCTCGCCGGAGATCTATCCGGACGACGGACTCGTGTTCCCGCCCGCGATAGACGGGAGTGACGTGATCGTGGGGAGCAACTACCAGGTAGTCGGCTACGAGGCCGGAACCGACGACCCGAGATGGCGGTTCGAGGACGACGATCTGATCTCTCCGGCGATCGGCAGTAGCGACGAGTTCGCGTTCGTCGGGTCCGGCACCGGTACCGGCGCCTTTCACTGCGTGGACCGATCGGACGGGAGCGGACGCTGGAGCAAACCGCTCGGGGCGCTCACTACTCCACCGGTGTGTGGACCCGAAACCGTCTACGTTCCCGTGAGCGGCCGGGTCCACGCTCTCGATTTCGACGGCGAGCCCGTCTGGAAGTCGCCGGACCGGGGCGTCTCATCGCTCGCACACGACGATGGGACGCTCTTCGTCGTCGAAGAAGGCGCCGTCAGGGCGCTCGACGCCGACAGCGGCCGGACGCGATGGAAAGAGACGATCTCCGCTGGCGCGCCCGTCGTACCTGGCGAGGACCGCGTCTTCGCACCGTCGGGCGACGGCGATCGCGGGTACGCGTTCGACCGCGAAACCGGAGTGATCTCGTGGGAATTCAGGCCGGATCCGCCGAACAACATGTCTGACGGACGTGAGGACGGTGCCGCATCCAGGATATTCGAGCCGCGCGTCCAGCAACCGGTCTACCACGACGGCACCGTGTACTTCGAGGTCTGGGCCGACCGGAAGACCGGCCTCTACGCGGTCGACGCGGATTCGGGCGAGAAACGGTGGCGTTACGGGTCGCCGGTCAGCAGCGCGGCGGTCGGCAACGGTCGCCTCTACGCTCTGACCGACGACGGACGGCTCCACGCCGTCGCGTTCGAACCGCAGTTCTCGCTGTGATGGGATCTGCGACTGACCGCCTTGCTACTCAGTCGTCGGCCGGTTCGGCCGACATCGCGCCCGGTTGAGCCCGGTCGCTCTTCGCCGCGAGCCACGCGTCCAGCGAGAGCGGCCCCGCGCCGAAGGTGAAGACGGCCGAGAGCAGGCCGAACAGGGTGACGTGGGCGAGTACCGGGTCGTCGGGCAGGCCGAAGAGGGTGCCGACGAGCGTGAGGAAGGCGACCGCGGCCGCGCCGCGGGTGTAGAAGCCCGCGACGAGCAGGAGGCCGACGCCGATTTCGGTCAGGCCGGCACCGAGCACCCACAGGCCGGCGTCGACCGGGACGACGGCGGTCAGGTCGTACTTCTCGACGACCTGGAGCGCCCGGGCCGGGTTGGCGAGTTTCTCGACGAGGCCGAGGTAGGCGAAGGCGACGCCGAGGCCCACGCGCAGTATCGTCGGAGCGAAGCGCTCGAATGGGGCCACGGCGGCGCCGAAGCGGTCGGCGAGATCGCTCACGGGGTCGATCCGTCCGTAGAAGGTTCCGGGCGTCCGCGCGACGACGCCGAGCATGTGGTCGGCGCTGGGGCGACCGCCGCCCAGCAGCGCGATGGCGAGGAAGCCGGGGACGTACTCGACGGCGAGGATCAGGCCCGGGTTGAACGCGAACGCGGCCAGGTAGCTCGCGAGGCCGGCGGCGGCCACGAGTCGCGTCGCGAGGCCGAACAGGATGAAAAAGCCGAGGCCCACCTGGAGGAGGCGCGCGTCTGCGCCGACCGCGGGGCTGAACAGGTAGCCGTTGAACCCGGCGCCGACGAGCGGCAGACCGAGGCTCAGGCGCAGCATCCACGGGACGTACTCGTCGTACTCGGCGAGCGCGTCCCGCAGCGCGGCCACGTCCGGGACCGCGGGCTGGAAGACCCGGTCGAGCGCGACGAGCGCGAGAACGCCGAGCGCGCCGCCGCCGATCAGGGCGGCGTTCAGCGGCGTCGAGAGCACGTCGACCGCGAACGTGATCCCGTCCTCAGCCGCGGTCGGCGGATCGGTGACGTAATCCACGTGAGCGGCCGCCCTGCCGGTCGCGGCCGCGAGAGCTGCCGTCCAGAGAAACGCGGCGACCAGCGCCGTCAGCGGCCGCGTCGACGCGCGGAACTGCGAGTTCGGGAGGTCCATCGATCGGCGCTTGTCGCCGTCGCCGGATAAACGCACGTTTCCGCGGTCGCACGGTCCGCCCGACCGATCCCGTCCGGCTTACCGACGGGTTCAGACGTCGAAGACGACGTAGGCGTGCCAGCCGTCGGCGGTCTCCGAGAGGTCCATCTCGGAGTACGTGACCGCCTTCAGGTCGCGGGCATCGACCGCATCGAGCGGGACGCCGCGGGCCGTCGCTTCGACGCGCCACTCGTCGGCGGAGTCCGCACCGCTCGGGGCGGTGACCGTCGCCTCGTTGTCGACGGGGAGGACGACGCGCACGTCCCGTTCGTAGATGAGCTCGTCGAGGTAGTCGAAAAGCAGCGCCTCGCGGCTCTCGGCGGTGACCGACAGCGAGAAGCGATCGCCGCCGTCCGGGATCTCGTCGGCCATCGCCGCGGCCATGCCATCGGCGACGGCGCCGAACACCGCGTCGAGGTCCGGACCGGTCGCTTCGACGGCCACGTCTGCGGTGTGCTCGCGCAGGCCGAAACTCACTACCGGTCACCGCCGTCGCGGCCGCCGCCGCCGTCAGCGCTGGAGCCGTCGCCGCCGTCAGCGCTGGAGCCGCCGGTGTCGGCAGTGTCGGTGCCCTCGTCGCCGGTTCGTTCGAGCGTGTAGTGGAGGGTGGCGTCGGTTTCGTCGTCTTCTCCGGTCCAGATCACGCCGAACTGGTCGGAGGTCTGGTCTTTGAGCGCGGTGAGGTCGTCGCGCGTCAGTTCGCGGAGGTCGCCGGCCGTGCGCTGGCTCAGCGCGCCCAGGTCCGAGACGCCCTCGCGGGCCTGCTGGCGGATGCGCCCGAAGTCGACGATTTCGCCGTCCGTGCGTCCGTCATCGCCGTTGACGGCGACGCCGCTGGTCACGATCGAGCGCACGCCCTGCTCGACGGTGAGGTCGACGTCGTGGACTCGTTCCTCGGAGATGTGCATCACGAACCCGCCCATCACCGGGTTGGGCGCCATCGGCATGAACAGCGTGGTCATGTCCTCGTACCCGGCGGCATCCTCGATCTCCGGGGGAGTCTCTGCGGTGACGAACCCGACGGTGTAGGTCCCCTCGGTCGGGTACTCGACGAGTTTCACGTCACGGAAGCTCTGGGTGTCGTTCGAGAGGAGCATCTTGCTCATCTCGTTGAAGCTCGTGTAGACGGATCCGATACCGGGGATGCGGGCCATCGCGGTGTCGAAGGCCTTCTCGAGGCCGTCGCCCGAGCGCGTCTCGGCGACGAAGCCGATCGCCAGGGTCGTGGCCACGAGGACGAGAACCGCTATCCCCTCCATGACGGGAGTACCGAAGTCGTGGCCCACGTCGAGGTTGTCCGCGATGACCGTGACTGCGGGGCTGATGAGCCCGAGGATGAAGTTGACGGCGAACGCGAGGACGAGCAGCGTCACGACGAGCGGGACCGTGATCGCCGCGCCGGAGATGAACATCTGGCGCAGCCGCTCGACCAGTCGGTTCCCCGCACCGCTCGGTTCGCTCGCGAGCAACGGCATTGACTCCACAGTCGGGGTGACCCCGTGAAAATGTTGTGCCGGCGTGCGAGCGTACCGGCGCCGCGGTTCGACGGTGAGCGACCCGTGGCGATGGAATTATAGTCACATGCGCGCTATACTCCCGGTAGTGAGCGTCAACGTCGAGCGACGAGTCGTCGAGCCGGGCGACGTCGACTACGTCGAGCAGGCCTGGCAACTCAAAGAGCGCATCCGCGAGCGCCACGGCGTCCTCCGCCAGCGCCGGCACTTCTTCGAGAACGCCTACAAGCGCTCGACGGTCTACCTCTTCGTCGACCGCGCCGAACGCGGCGAACTCGTCGGCTTCGCCGCCGTCCGCCGCGACGGCTACATCCTCTTTCTCGCCGTCGACGACGCCTACCAGGGTGAGGGCTTCGGCGAGGCGCTCGTCGCCCGCGTCGCCGACGACTACGGCTCCGTGACCTGTCACGCCCGAACGACCAACCGCGACGCCCTCCGCTTCTACCAGCACATCGGCTTCACCATCCAGCGCCGGATCGACGACTACTACGAGGACGGCGGCGACGCCTACTACCTCAAACTCGGCGACGACGGCGGTCTCACCGACCGCCTCTCGAAGCTGCTCGGCGGCGGGTGACCCACCCTCGGACCGCCCGGCCCGCGCTACGTCCCGGACGCCGCTGAACGCAAACGCTTTGCACCACCGTTCGCAATCGGAGAGTCGTGCAGGAACGGACGCGGGCGTACCTCCGGGGGCGCTTCGGCGACCACTACCGCCGCGTTGACTTCTCGCCCCCGCCGGACGCCAACGAGCGCGAGTGGGGCTACGTGCCCTGGACCGAGGGGCCCGGCGAGACGATGGTCCGCCACCGCTCGCTGCTCGATACGGGCTCGCTCGGCGACTTCCTCCCCCGTGAGCGCCCGAAACACGTCTACTTCTCGGCCGGCCGCTACGAACACCCCGGCGCGTCGACGATGGGCGGGAAGGAGTGGCGCTCGTCGGACCTGATATTCGACCTCGACGCCGACCACCTCCCCTCGGTCGTCCTCGGCGAGGACAGCTACGCCGAGATGCTCGCGAAGTGCAAAGGGGCCCTCTTGCGCTTGCTCGATTTCCTCGAGGACGACTTCGGGTTCGAAGACCTGACCGTGGTCTTCTCGGGCGGTCGCGGCTACCACGTCCACGTCCGCGACGACAACGTCCAGCGCCTCGAGAGCGACGCCCGACGCGAGATCGTCGACTACGTCCGCGGGATCGGACTCGCCCCCGAACAGTTAGAGACGACGGCGATGCGCGGCGGCGTCACTCAGCGCGTCCTCGAGACGGAAGGCGGATGGGGCGAGCGCGTCCACGAGCGCCTGCTCGAGTACGTCGACGAACTGACCGCGATGGGCGAGGACGAGGCCAAGGCGCGCCTGCAGGAACTCGAGGGGATCGGTGAGGGGCGCGCGAATACGATCTACGGCGCCGTCACCGGGAACGCGGCGGCGCTGGAAGCGGGTAACCTCGAACTCGGCGGCGTCGGCCTGCGGACGCTCGTCGACGCGTTCGTCCACGAGGTCGTCGCCGACCAGAACGCGCCCATCGACGAGCCGGTCACCACTGACACGAACCGCCTCATCCGCCTGCCGGGGAGCCTCCACGGCGGGAGCGGGCTGGCGGTCCGGCGGATCGCCCGCGACGGGATCGACGACTTCGACCCGCTGGTCGACGCTGTCCCGGAGACGTTCGTCGGCCACGAGATCACCGTCGAGGTGACCGACCCCGGGCCGGTGGAACTCCGGGGCGATAGATTTAATCCAGAGGCGGGAGAGGTTACCGTTCCGGAGTACCTCGGCGTGTTCCTGATGGCTCGCGGGCGCGCCGAGAAGGGTCCCGAGTGACGGAAACCGCGGGACCGAACGCGACGGACGACGGCGACCGACGACCGCGGCGCGGGCCGGACTGGTATGATGGACCTCGACGAACTGCAATCGGTGCAAAGCCGAGAACGGCAGAAAGACAGCCTCCAGCAGCTGCGCGAGTCCTTCTACAGGGAGGCAGGGGAGTTCATCGCCCAGTTGCGCCGCGAGCGCGAGCGGGCGGCCGACCAGGCCGACGACCCGTGGAACGCCCCGCCGGTCAATCGCCTCAGCGACGACATCGATACCGCCGAGAACACGGTCGAGGCCATCTACGAGCGCCGGGTCGGCAAGATCGTCAAGATGGCGTCGCTCGCCGCCGCCGACATGCCCACCGAAGACGAGGGCCTGACGGCCGAGGAGCGCGACCTCTTCGAGACGCTCGTCGGGTCCATCGAACGCAACCGCGACCGCGTCGACGCGATCCTCGACGGCGAAGACCCGGCCAGCGTCGCGGCCGACGAAGCCGCCGGCGACGCGCGTCCGGAACCCGGTGCGACCGACGCGGGGGCGGAGCCCGCCCCGGGTCCCGACGCGGTGGCGGCGCCCGACCGAGCGGAGACGCCGAAGGAGGCGGCCGACGCGACCGAACAGGACCCGCGGGAGAGTGGCGGTGTCGACGCCGCGGACCTGATGGGCGGCGGGACGGAGCCCGACTCGTCGACCGGCGGAGAGAACGACCCCGTCCCACCGTCCGATCCGGCGACGGACAGAGATGCAGACACGGGTCCGACGGCCGATCCGGCCACGGATCCGACAGCCGATCCGGCCACGGATCCGACAGCCGATCCAGCCACGGGTCCGACGGCCGATCCGGCCACGGATCCGACAGCCGATCCAGCCACGGGTCCGACGGCCGATCCGGCCACGGATCCGACCGCGGACGCGACGCGCGAGACACCCGGCGATTCGGTACCTGAGCCCTCGACCGGCTCGGGACCCGAACCCTCGACTGGCTCGGCGCCCGAACCGCCGGCGGAACTGGAGACGGAATCCGCACCGTCCGGGAAGTCGGAGCCGGACCGATCGTCGGGCACCGGCGAGGCCGACGATGACACACAGCGGATCGGCACGCAGCCGGACACCCAGCAGGTAGAGCGCGAGACGGTGCGGATCACGAACGACGTGGGCGAGATCTTCGGCGTGGACGAGCGCCGCTACGACCTCACCGCCGACGACGTGGTGACGCTCCCGACGGACAACGCGCGACCGCTCCTCGAACGCGACGCCGCCGAACGACTCGACTGAGTTTCGGTATCGCCATCCCGAGTTTCGGTATCGCCGTCGGTCGTCCGGGTCGCCCCCGAACGACCGCGGCCTTTCCACTCGTTTAATAGGACCCGCGATACACGCGGTCGGTATGGCACCGGAGATCACGAAAATCGAGAGCGTGGAGTTCAGCTACGAGATCCCCGACGTGGGGACCGACCAGCACGGGTTCAACCTGGTATACGAACCGGGTGCGGTCACAGAGCGAAAGCTGTTCGCTCTGACTGTCCACACCGACGAGGGGATCACCGGGGAGTACGTCGGCGGGAACTCGCCCGGCGCCGCACAGATCAACACCTTCGCGGACTATCTCGTCGGCAAGAACCCGCTGAAACGGGAGAAACACTGGTCCGAGATCAAGCGGGCGCTGCGCAAGTACGACCGGATGGGGATCGGCCCGATCGACATCGCGCTGTGGGACTTCGCCGGCAAGTACTACGACGCGCCGATCCACGAACTGCTGGGTACCTACCAGACCCGCTTCCCGGCGTACGCGTCGACGTATCACGGCGACGAGAACGGCGGGCTCGAAACGCCCGAGGACTTCGCCGACTTCGCCGAAGAGTGTCTCGAGATGGGCTATCCCGCCTTCAAGATCCACGGCTGGGGCGGGAGCGAGGGCTCGCGCGATCTGGACAGGGAGATCGCGGCCGTCGAGGCCGTCGGCGACCGCGTCGGCGGCGAGATGGACCTGATGCACGACCCAGCCTGCGAACTGGAGACGTTCGCCGACACCATGAAACTCGGCCGTGCCCTCGACGAAGCGGGCTTCTTCTGGTTCGAGGACCCCTACCGCGACGGCGGCATCTCTCAGCACGCCCACCGCAAGCTCCGCCAGCAGATCGACACGCCCGTGCTCCAGACCGAGCACGTCCGCGGGCTGGAGCCCTTTACCGACTTCATCGACGCCGAGGCGACCGACTTCGTCCGCGCCGACCCGGAGTACGACGGCGGGATCACCGGCGCGATGAAGCGCGTCCGCGTCGCCGAGGGCCACGGTCTCGACGTGGAGTTCCACGCGCCCGGCCCCGCTCAGCGCCACTGCATCGCCGCGACGCGCAACACCAACTACTACGAACTCGCGCTGGTCCACCCCGACTGCCCCAACACCCAGCCGCCGGTCTACGAGGGCGACTACTCCGACATGATCGACACCGTCGACGACGAGGGCCGCGTCGAGGTCCCGGAGGGCCCGGGCCTCGGCGTCGACTACGACTGGGAGTTCATCGAGGACAACGCCACCGGCAGCGTCCACGTCTACGAGTGACTGACGGTCAGCGTCTACGAGGGACCGGATACTAACCGGCCGTCGGACTCTCTCGAACAGCGTTCTCTCAGGAACAACGGCGCTCCACGAAAACACCCAAGAGGGGCGAGTGAGAACCCGGCTTCCATGACCGACTACCGGGCCGGAATCGTCGGCGCCGGCGGGATCGCCGGGCTGGGCATCCTCGGGATGCACGACGAAGAGGACATCGGGCGAGAGAAGTTCACCGCGAGTCACGCGGGCGGCTACCACGCGGCCGACGGGATCGAACTCGTCGCGGTCGCGGACGTGGACGCGGAGAAACTCGCGACGTTCGGCGACGCCTGGGACATCGACGAGAGCGGGCGCTACACCGACCACCGCGAGATGCTCGAATCGGAGGGTCTGGACGCCGTCTCGGTGTGTACCCCCTCGTATCTCCACCGCGACCACGTCGTCGACGCCGTCGAGTACGGCGACCCGGACGTGGTGTGGTGCGAGAAGCCGATCGCCTCGTCGGTGACCGACGCCAACGAGATGATCGCGGCCTGCGACGACGCCGACGCCGAGTTGCTCGTCAACCACTCCTTCCGGTTCACCGACAAACAGCGCCGCCTGCGCGAGTTGATCCGCGAGGAGGGTATCCTCGGGGAGATCCACTCGGTCTCCTCGCAGTTCCGGATGGAGTTACTGCGCAACTCCACGCACCTGCTCGACACGCTCGTCTACCTCCTCGACGCGCGCGCCGAGCAGGTGTCCGGGTACATCACCGGCGAGAACGAGGCCGTCGACTCGCTCGACGCGGGCCAGACGGTCGACGACGCCGGTGGCGGCGGCTTCGTCGTGATGGACGACGGATCCTTCGTCACCGTCGACTGCACCATCCCGCGCGCGGACTCCTCGATGACGATGCAACTCGTCGGGAGCGAGGGGAAGCTGTACATGAACAACGACGACGGCGAGTGGCGCTACTGGACCCTGGAAGACGGCGAGCACGTCGAGGTCGACCTCGCCGAGTGGGGCATCGAGGGCGCCTGGACGTGGGACGACGACTACGAACGCGCGTTCCCCAACGCCGCTCGCCACGTCGAGGAACTGCTCCGGGGCGATGCAGAGAACCGCTCGAGCGGCCGAGAGGCCACCCGCTCGCTGGAGATCATCGTCGGCTTCTACCTCTCGCATTACACCGGCGGGCAGGTGTCGGTGCCGCTCGACCGACCGCTGCGGGACGTGGAGATTACGTCGTGGTAGGACCGGAGTGAACGACAGGAGAGAGATATGCTCGTCGACACGCACACGCACGCCTGGGGCGCCGATACGGACGAACTCCCGTGGAAGGAGTCGATGCTCCCGCCGGGGTGGGAGGGGAGCTACACGCACGCTGACCTCGTGGCGGACATGGACCGTCTCGGTATCGACGAGGCGGTCGTCGTCACGAACCCGCTGTACGGGCGCGGTTCGCGCGCCAACGAGTACACGATGCGGTCCATCGAGGCCCACCCGGACCGGCTCTACGGCGTGGGCCACACCGACTACTTCGGCGGCGGGCGCGCCGGCGCTGACCGCGACCGCGCCAGCGACGAGTCGGCCGTCCGCGAGCGCGTCCGGCAGGTCGTCGGCCACGAGCGGATGCTCGGGATCCGGTTCTACGCCGCGCTGGAGTACGCCGAGTTCCCGACCGACCTCGACCGGACGGGCGAGTGGATCCGCGACGACGCGCTCGCCCCCGTCTTCGACGAACTCGTCCGGCAAGACGCCTGCCTCTACGTCTTTCCGAAGGCCGAGCAACTGACGCAGGTCGCGGCCATCGCGGCGGAGAACCCCGACCTCTCGGTCGTCGTGGACCACATGGCCTTCCCCGACGAGACGACCGACCCCGACGAATCGCCGTGGACGGACTTCGAGGCCGTCGCCGAGTGCGAGAACACGTACGTCAAGGTGAGTTCGCTCCCGCGGTCCGCAGACTCGGACTACCCGTATCCGGACCTGCACGGCTACGTCCGGAATCTCCTGGAGTGGTTCGGTCCCGAACGACTCTTGCTCGGGTCGGATTACCCGTGGATGGACGACTGGGCCGACTACGGTGACTGTCTGCGCTGGGTCGAGGCGGTCGACTGGTTGTCGGCGCGGGACGCGGCGTGGCTGCGGTACCGGACGTTCCGGCGGTTGCACGGGCTGTCCGACTGACGACCGCTGGGCCGGGCGTCGCGGGTCGGTACCGCCGCCGGTAGGCGGACGTTTGAAGTCGATAGCTTCGCATTACCGGCCATGGACGACGCACGCAGACAGTTCCTCGACGACCTGCTCGCAACCGCCAGTCCCTCGGGATACGAGGTCCCCGGCCAGCGGGTCTGGGTCGACTACGTGAGCGAGTACGCCGACGATGTCCGGACCGACGAGTACGGGAACGCCGTCGCCGTCCACGAGGGCGACCCCCACTGCGAGACCGAGATCGCCTTCGCGGGCCACGGCGACGAGATCGGGTTCATCGTCCGCGACGTGACCGAGGACGGGTTCCTGAAGATCGGCCGCGTCGGCGGCTCGGACAAGACGGTCACGCGCGGCCAGCACGTCACCGTCCACGCCGACGGCGGACCGGTACCGGGCGTCGTCGGCCAGACCGCGATCCACCTGCGAGAGAACGGGGACGAGGACCCGCCGGACGTGGCAGAACAGCGCGTCGACATCGGTGCCGACGACGAGGAGACCGCCGCGGAACTCGTCGAGGTCGGCGACCCGGTGACGTTCACCCAGGAGGTCCACGAACTCGCCGACGGCCGGCTCACGGCCCGGGGGATGGACAACCGCATCGGGATCTGGGCGGCCGCGGAGGGGTTGCGGCGGGCCGCCGCGGATGGCGCCGACGCGACAGTCTACGCGGTCAGCACAGTGCAAGAGGAAGTCGGGCTACAGGGCGCGCGGATGGTCGGGTTCGACCTCGACCCGGACGCCATCATCGCCACCGACGTGACCCACGCGACGGACTCCCCGGGCGTCCCGAGCGGGAAGTCAACGGGTGTGGAGCTCGGCGAGGGGCCGGTCGTCGCCCGCGGGAGCGCGAACCATCCGGCGCTCGTGGCGGCGGTGCGGGACGTGGCCGCGGAGGCAGAGATCGACGTGCAGTTGCAGGCGACGGGGAGCCGGACCGGCACGGACGCGGACGCCTTCTACACCTCGCGAGGCGGGACACCGTCGCTGAGCGTCGGCCTGCCCAACCGGTACATGCACACGCCGGTCGAGGTGATAGACGAAGACGACCTGGAGGCGCTGGGGGCCCTGCTCGGGGCGGTCGGTGCCGGCGCCGAGACGCACGCGCCGTTCGGTGTCGATATCTGAGGCCGCGCCGGGGGGGTCCGGGCCGGCGGCTCGAGGACGCGGTGACCGGGACGGGGATATCCGGGCGGTATATGCTTTCTGGTGGGGGAAGTGGAAAGTACGGGCAGTCGGAGAGTCGGTACGTTTATGCCCGCGACGACAGCCAGTTCGGGTATGAGCGGACGACCGCTGGACGTGTTGGAAGCGTCGCTCGGCGAGGAGGTCGCGGTCCGTCTGAAAGGCGGCGAGGAGTACGTCGGCGAACTCGCCGGCTACGACCAGCACATGAACCTGGTCATCGAAGACGGCCAAGACACAACGATTATACGCGGCGACAACGTCGTCTCGATAAGCCCATGACTGGCGCAGGCACCCCGAGTCAAGGCAAGAAAAACACCACGACACACGTCAAGTGTCGCCGGTGTGGCGAGAAATCGTACCACAAACGCAAGAAAGTCTGTGCGTCCTGCGGGTTCGGCAAATCGGCCAAACGCCGAGAGTACGCCTGGCAGGGCAAAGCGGGCGAGTGAGGAATGCACGAGAAGTGCGGCGTTGTCGGCGTCTCACTCGCCGACCGCGACGTCGCCCGACCCCTCTACTACTCTCTCTACGCCCTCCAGCACCGCGGCCAGGAATCCGCCGGCATCGTCACCCACGACGGCTTCCAGCAGCACGAACACGTCGAGATGGGGCTGGTCGGCGACGTGTTCGACGAGGACGACCTGTCGTCGCTGAACGGTTCCAACGGCATCGGGCACGTCCGCTACCCCACGGCGGGCAGCGTCGACACCTGCTGTGCCCAGCCCTTTTCGGTCTCCTTCAAGAGCGGGTCGCTCGGCCTCTCGCACAACGGCAACCTCGTGAACACGTCTGAGATCCGAGAGGAGCTGGCCGGCCTCGGTCACGCATTCACCTCTGACGGCGACACGGAGGTCATCGCCCACGACCTGGCGCGCAACCTCCTCGAAGCCGACCTCGTGCGGGCGGTCAAGCGGACGATGAACCGCATCCACGGGTCGTACTCGCTGACGATCATGCACGACGAGACCGTTCTCGGACTGCGCGACCCGCAGGGCAACCGGCCGCTCTGTATCGGCGAACTGGACGACGGCTACGTCCTCGCCTCGGAGAGCGCGGCGATAGACACGCTCGACGGCGAACTCGTCCGCGACGTGCGACCCGGTGAACTGGTCGTGCTTCACTCGGACGGCACCGGCTTCGACACCTACCAGCTCGTCGAGACCGAGAACACCGCACATTGCTTTTTCGAACACGTCTACTTCGCGCGCCCGGACTCGGTCATCGACGACGAACTCGTCTACAAGGTTCGGCGCGAACTCGGCCGCTCGCTCTGGGAGGAGTCGGGCATCGAGACGGACGTCGTCATGCCCGTCCCGGACTCCGGACGCTCGTTCGCCTCCGGCTACGCCGACGCCGCGCCGGAGGGCGTCGAGTTCGCGGAGGGGCTGATGAAAAACCGCTACGTCGGGCGGACGTTCATCATGCCCACGCAGGACGAACGCGAACGAGCCGTCCGCCTGAAGCTCAACCCGATCAAGAGCACGGTCGAGGGCAAGACGGTCACCGTCATCGACGACTCGATCGTCCGCGGGACGACCTCTTCGCAACTGGTCGAACTCCTCTACGACGCCGGCGCCGAAGAGGTCCACGTCAGGATCGGCGCACCGCCCATCGTCGCGCCCTGTTACATGGGGATCGACATGGCGAGCCGCGACGAACTCATCGCCGCCGACCGCTCGATCGAGGAGATCCGCGAGGAGATCCAGGCCGACTCGCTGGCCTACCTCTCAATCGAAGCGATCGCGGCGGCGCTCGACAAGAGCGGGTCGGACCTCTGTCTCGGCTGCGTGACCGGCGAGTACCCCTACGACATCGAGGGCGAACAGACAGACCGCGACGTCCAGCGACCCGCAGTCGGCCACTCCTCGGCCGACGACTGACCGACGCGCGGTTTCGCGCCCGTTCCACTCGCCCTCGTTCTGAAACTGTCGGCCAGTCGGTGACGATGGTGTCGGTAGCCCTTCCGCTCGCGACAGAGACGTCCGCGGCGCCGAGCGGAGGCTACGGGCGTCGCGCATCGAGTCCGCAAGTGACGGCGTCGTTACTGTCGGAGTTGACCCAGGCAGGAAATGTAGGGTGGGGTGGGTGTGGGGGTGGGTGGGGTGGGGCACCGAAGTGGTGCCGCGTTTTGGCCAACGAGCGGATGGCATAAAAAACCACCGGAGCAATTATCGGATTCGATAACTGTGGTCCGAGTGAACCCCCTGGTCAAGAGGGTAGCGGTGTAGTCCATCGATCGAAGGGCGTTCGGGAGTCGGAATCGCGCTATCAGCGACGACAGCGGGGCCGCAATCTATTTGATACAGCGATCGAAACTCCGGACGAATGGAGGCTATCGACCAGTCCGGTGTGCGGTCGTCGATCGCGGGGGGTCGACAGTGACGGCCGCGGCGGCGACGATCCTCGTCGTCGACGACAACCGGCCGATCGCCGACACGTACGCGGCGTTCGTCGGCGACGAGCACGAGGTCAGGACGGCCTACGGCGGCGAAGAGGCGCTGGCCGAACTGGACGCTACTGTCGACGTGGTGCTGCTGGATCGACGGATGCCCGACCGCTCGGGGGACGAGGTCCTGGCGGAGATCGAGGCTCGCGCGCTGGACCCGCGCGTCGTGATGGTGACGGCGGTCGACCCGGAGTTCGACATCGTCGACATGCCGTTCGACGAGTACGTGGTCAAGCCGGTCCAGCGAGACGACATCGTCACCGTCGTCGAAGAGATGCTCCAGCGAGCGGAGTACGACGACGACTTCCGACAGTTCCTCGCGCTCGCCTCGAAGAAGGCGACGCTCGAACGCGAGCGCGACGGCGCCGCGCTCGCTCGCAGCGACGAGTACGAGCAGATCGAGCGCCGCCTGGCGGAGAGACGCGCGGCGATCGGCGTCGAAACCGACGACCTCGAGGCGGTCATGCGCGGTGACGCTCCGGACATCGCAGAGTCCGGATCCCGGTCCTCGGGGAAGTGACGCCGCCGACCCGCGCGGTCCGGCCCCGGGGACCCAAATCTGCGCGGTCAGTGCGGAGAGTCCGGACTTCCCTGAGCGACTGCGAGTTCGAGACTCGACCGAAAGGAGAGTCTCTGCGGCGAACGGGGAAGACCGACGCAGGTGGCACGGCGTCGTCACTCGCGGGGTGGCTTCGGTAGGAATTTTGCGTGGGTGCAGTCCCAGAGGGATGCACCTGCACTGTGTCCGCGAGGCGGACAGGTAGTGCGTGGGACCGGATTTGAACCGGCGGACCCCTACGGGACAGCGCCCTCAACGCTGCGCCGTTGGCCTGGCTTGGCTACCCACGCACTCGCTTGCTGTTGGGTTCGCCTGCAACCCAGTGTTCCCGAGGGTGATTAAAATCACTGTCGATTCGCTGGCTCAGTGCGGGACGGACCCACATCGGGACTGCCGATTTCCCCCCTCGATCTACCGCCTCGTCGGCGCCGATGCCCTCAGCTCACTCACTGTCGCTGTCAGGTCAGCCCGGAACGAAAAGCGGACGATTCAAATATCACCACTCCACTACGAGCGGGCATGGCCAAATACTCGACCGGTGGCGGCGGATCCGGCGCCAGCGAGAGCTGCGAGCTCTGTGGCGCCGAGGACGCGGACCTCCGGACGGCGAACGTCGCGGGTGCGACGCTGGAGGTCTGCCCCGACTGCGCCCAGCACGGCGAGACCCAGGGGCCCGGCGGCTCGGAGTCGGACGACGACGGCGAGCGCGACCGCAAGCGCCGCGCCGCCCAGAACACGGCCCGTCTCCAGGACGCCCGCAAGGGCGACCCCGACCACTGGGAGGACGGCGCCGACTACGACGACGACCAGCTCCCGTACCTCGTCTCCGACTACGGCGACCGCCTCGTCGAGGCCCGACAGGCCGCCGGCCTCCAGACCGGCGAACTCGCCGAGGCCGTCGGCGCCGACGAGGCGGACGTCCTCGCCGTCGAACAGGGCCGTGCCACGCAGGCCAACGTCGGCGGTTCCGTCATCGCCGCCCTCGAAGACGAACTCGACGTCGAACTCGCCGAGTCTTCCTGACCCCCTCTCGACCGTTCGCCTCGCCCGCCCGGACCGATTTCGAGGCTGACGCTTTTGTTCCGTGCCGCCGTTGTCTCACCGATGCCATCGCTCGCCGCCGCGGACCCCTCGGTCACCGACTTCGAGGCGACCGTCGAGCGCGTCGACGACCGCGAGGTCGTCCTCGACGAGACGTACTTCTACCCCGAAGGCGGCGGTCAGCCCGCCGACCGCGGGACCCTCGACGGCGTCGCCGTCGCGGACGTGCAGTCCGCGGGCGACACCGTTGTCCACACCCTCGCGTCCGATCCGCCCTTCGAGGCCGGCGCGACCGTCTCGGCGACCGTCGACGACGACTTCCGCACCTACTGCATGCGCGCCCACACCGCGAGCCACCTCCTCTACGGCGCGGGTCGGCGCGTCCTCGACGACCTCGGCTACGGGGGCTTCGATATCGACGAGTCGAAGGTCCGCGTCGACTTCACGACCGCGACTGATATCGACGGCGCTCTGCTTGTCGAACTCGAACGGCTGGTGAACCTTGCTGTCTGGGAGTCCCGCACGGTCTCCTGGGATCGAATCCCGCGGGAAGAAGCGCTGTCTCGGGAGGACGTGGCGTTCAACACGAAAACAGAGGAAGGTATCAGCGGCGAGACGGTCAGACTGGTGACCGTCGAGGGCTGGGACGTGGCGGCCTGCGGCGGCACGCACGTCCCGAACACGCGCGAGATCGGACCCGTCACGGTTCTGGACCGGTCGAACCCCGGCGAGGGGCTCACGCGCGTCGAGTTCGCGGTCGGGCCCGAAGCCATCGACCGCAGGGCGAACGACCACGTGAACGCCCGGACTGCGGCGCGAGTCCTCGACACGCGCGTCGCCGAGCTGCCCGACGCAGTGGTGCGGCTGCGGGACGAGCGCGACGCGCTCGAAGACGAGGTCGCGGACCTGCGCGAGCGGGTCGTCGACGCCCGCCTCTCGGAGTTACGCGAAGAGACCGCGACGATCGACGGCCGCGACTGGGTCGTCGGCGACCTCCCGGGGCTGGACGCCAACGACCTGGCCGACGCGGCGCGCTCGACGGCCGGCGAGGCGGCCGACGTGGTCGTCCTCGTCGGCGGCGACGGCTCGTATCTCGCGGTCGCTTCGGCGTGTGACCTCGACGCGGGCGACCTCGTCGAGCGGGCGACCGACGCCTTCGGGGGCGGAGGCGGTGGGAGTCCCTCGGTCGCGCAGGCCGGTGGACTCGACGCGAGCGCCGACGAACTCCTGGCGCTCTACGGGGGCGACTGAGAGTTCACGCCGGTCGAACGGGCCAGGTGTTTTCACAGCGAGAAGTCGGTCGAAGAACATTTACAACCGTCCTTTGAGTGGCCGGTAGATCCCTCCATGAGGCTCCGGAAACGCGTCCGAAGCATCTCGCCGGCGCTCGGCGTCGTGTTGATGGTGGTCGTCGTCGTTCTGCTGGTCGGCGTCCTGACGTTCACCGTGACTGGGTTCGCCGAGACCACCCGGGAGGAGTCGAAGGTACACGCGATGGGGGACTACGACTTCGACGTCGTCGAGGCGAGCGGCGACACGCTGCGCATCGAACCGCAGTCGGTGTCGCTGCACGGTGCGGACATGGTCGTCCGGGTCAACGGTCACCGCGTCCACACCTGGGACGGCGAGGACACGGTCGAGATGACGTGTCTGTACCCGGGTGACCACCTGCGGATCATCTCCGAAAAGGGCGATTCCACCGCGATCGTCGACGAACACCGCATGATCCGCTCGCTCAAGTGCGACCGCATCCGTCCGCTGCCCGAGAAGTTCGAGTACGCCTACGTCGACTACGGGGGGACGAGCGAGAAGGTCCGTGTCCAGCCCGACTTCACGTTCGGGGTCGAGATCGACCCCGACGGGCCGGGGCCCGACGGCGGTCCCAGCGCGGTGTTCAAAGAGGACATCGGGACCATCCCGGTGACCAACGAGTGGCACTACATCAGGCGGTACGACCGGGGTATCGAGGGGTTCGACCCGCCGGTGTGGGTCGTGGTGATGACCGACAACGTCCACTGGAAGAACGGGGGCGGCTCGAACGGGCTGAACTGGACGGACGACCCCGCCGGCGAACCGGGCATCGACTCCTACGAGATCGACGGTGGGTCCGTTCGAGTGACCGCAAGCGGGAGCGAACCGACCAACGACATCTACTTCGTGTTCAAACCGGGCTGTGACGAGAGCGAGATCAAGATCGTCGACGTCTCCGCGGGGTATCACAACCGTATCTACGTCGAAGGCGACGTGGCCATCGAGGACACGTACGACTACAGCGTCTACAACGGGAGTCGGACCGCACCGCCGGTCACGCTCGACGCACCGGGTGTCAACTGCCCCGGCGGCTGACCGACACGTCGCGGCCGCAGCGCTGACCGCTCACCCTCTCGCCGGGCAATTTTTGCCGGGGCCGACCCAACGGCGGGTATGGAACTGTCGGCGACGCAGGAAGCGATCCGGGAGACGGTCAGCGAGTTCGCAGTCGAAGAGATCCGCCCGGTGGCGGCCGAGGCGGACCGGACGGAGGAGTTCCCCGAGGACGTCTGGGACGGCCTCGCGGACCTCGACCTGACGGGGCTGACCGTGCCGGAAGAGTACGGCGGCTTCGACGCCGACCGCCTGACCTATGCCGTGGTCAACGAGGAACTGGCCTACGGCGCGCTCGCCGTCGCGACAGCGCTGTCGGTCCACTGTCTGGCCACGTCCTGCGTCGCCGAGTTCGCCGACGAATCGGTCAGAGAGGAGTGGCTCCCGGAGATGGTCGACGGGCGGCCGGTCGGCGCGTTCGCGCTCTCGGAGCCACACGCGGGCTCGAATCCCGCCGAGATGTCGACGACGGCGACGCCCGCGGGGGGCTCCGCAGGCGGTGACGGGGAACCCGACGCGTACGTCATCGACGGCGAGAAACAGTGGATAACGAACGGCGAGCGCTCGGGCGTGGTGATCGTCTTCGCGAAACTCGATGCGGACGAGCCGGACTCCATCACGCAGTTTCTCGTGCCCAAGGACGTCGACGGGCTCGGCGTGGGCGAACCCGAGGACAAACTCGGCCTGCGCGCGAGCGACACGACGAGCCTGACCTTCGACGGCGTCGAAATCCCCGCGGAGTACCGGCTGACCGAGCCGGGCCGCGGGCTCGCGGCGGCCCTCTCGATTCTCACCGGCGGGCGCGTCGGCATCGCCGCCCAGTCGGTCGGGCTGGCGCAGGCCGCGCTCGACGAGGCCGCCGCGTACGCGGGCGACCGCGAGCAGTTCGGCGGCCCGATAACCGAGTTCCAGAGCATCCGACACAAACTGGCCGAGATGTGGACCGACGTGCGTGCGGCGCGACTGCTGACCTGGGACGCGGCCGAGCGGTTGGAAGCGGCCGGCGCGAACGCAGGGGCCCAGAGCGGCGCGGGTCCGCGCGTGAACGCGAGCCCGCGTGCCGCCGCGAGCATGGCGAAAGCGGTCGCGAGCGAGACGGCCCTCGACGTGGCCAACGAGGCCGTCCAGATACACGGCGGCTACGGTTACACGACGGATTTCCCGGTCGAGCGCTTCTACCGCGACGCGAAGGTGACGACCATCTACGAGGGGACGACGCAGATCCAGCGCAACGTTATCGCCCGCGAGTTGCTGGAGTGAGTCGCCGGTCGGAGCCGATGCCGTACCGATGTCGCGCCCGCGCCGGAATCCCGAAGCAAATTTGCTCGCCGGCGTACTATCACGGGTGTGACCGAGTACGAGGCCATCGTGTACGACCTGGACGGAACGCTCGTGCGACTCGACGTGGACTGGGAAGCGGTCGCCGGGCGCTGTGGCGCCATCCTCCGCGCCCGGGACGTGGACGTCGCGGACGCGAGCATCTGGGAGATGCGCGAACGAGCGGCCGACCACGGTCTGCTGGAGCGGGTCGACGAGGCCATCGCGGAGTTCGAGCGCGAGGGGGCACGGAGCGCTCGTCGTCTGCCGCTCGCTGACGAACTTCCCCGCGACGAACCGGTCGGGGTCTGCTCGCTGAACGCGGCGGCGGCCTGTCGCATCGCGCTGGAACTCCACGGCCTCGACGGGCACGTCGGGACCGTCGTCGGCCGCGACTCGGTCGAGACGGTCAAGCCCGACCCCGGACCGCTGCTCGCGGCCGTCGAGGCGCTCGGGGCCGCGCCGGAGCGGACGCTCTTTATCGGCGACTCCAACACCGACGAGGTCGCGGCCCGGCGGGCCGGGACCGACTTCGAGTGGGTTCAGGACAGGGTTTGAGCGCCCGGGACCGCCGCGTTACGTCTCTGACTCGTCCGCGTCCGCGAGCGCGCGCTTCCGTTCGACCCAGAAGACGCCGAGCGCGGTGACGATCCAGACGACAGCGCCGACACGCACGGCGAACCCCGCGCGCTCGCCCCACGTGGCGAGGTCGTACGGGATCGAGAGCAGCGCGACGAGGGGCGCGCCGACGGCGATGGTGACGACGAAGGTGATCTGCATGACTCGCCCGTAGTCGACACCGTCGGGGTCGGTCCGCTCGACGCGCGCTGTCACGACCGGATCTTCCGGAGCGCGTCCCTTGAGTGTCGCGATTTCGCCGCGATACACGTCCGTCGGACGGGATCACCGCGGAACGCGCTCGCGAACGAACGCCGCCACGGCGTCGCCGAACGCGCGCGGCCGTTCGGCCATCGCGAGGTGGGCCGCGTCGGGGACCTCGGCGTACTCGCAGTCGCGCAGCTCCGCGGCGAGGGACTCGTGGTAACTCGGGGGCGTCAGCCCGTCGTACTCCCCGACGACCGCGATCGCGGGCGCCCCGACCGCGTCGAGTCGGTCGCGCACGTCGAAGCGGTGGCAGGTCAGGAAGTCGCGCTCGGTGACCGCGCGGCCCGTCGCGCGCAGCTGAGCTTTCGATCGCTCGACGACCCGCTCGTCGGCGTCGTGAAAGAGTCGGTCCGGGCCGTGGAGGAACTCGACCGCCCGGTCGAAGTCGTCGCGGAGCCACTCGCGGAGATCGGCCGCGACCGGCAGCCGTGCGCCGGTTCCGGCGAGTACCAGCCCTTCGGGGTCGAAGTCCGTCTCGAGGGTCACCCACAGCGCCACGGCCCCGCCGAGCGAGCTTCCCGCGAGGACCGTCGCGTCCGTCTCGCGGGCGACCGCGACCACGTCTCGCGCGTACGCGTCGAGCGTCGGCGTTCCGGGCCCGGTCTCGACGTCGTCGGACTCGCCGTGGCCGCTCAGGTCGAGCGCGACGGCCGCGCCTGTCGGGCCGCCCGCGCCGTACTGCCCGGCCCAGACGCGGTGGGTCGCACCGCTGCCGTGGACGTAGCAGACGGTCTGATCCGATCCCGCAACGTCGGCGCGTGAATCGTCTGCCTCCCGGTAGGCTGTCGCCCGGCCGTGGTGGCGAACTGACTCCATAGCCGCGCTTCGGACGCCGCCGTGAAAACGACGGTGGCGGACCCGGATCCTGACCCGGTGGTGGCCCCGGATCCGGATCTCGATAGCTCCTCGGGCCCGGATCCGAAAGTGTGAACCGCAATTCCACCGGTCCACCGGTACGACCGCACGTACGGCGGATTTCAGCGATAGATTTAAATACTCATCGCGCTAACTCAGAGTTAGTATGACTGCACTGAAAGAGCTGGGCGACGACGTCGGACTGTCGCGTCACGAATACGACGATGAGGTCGTGTTCGCGGCCGATTTCGGCCCCGAACACGACGCGTCCGTGGACGTGCTTGACGACACCGTCATCGTCGTCGTCGGCGACGAGCAGTACGAGCTCGAGATCGAGGAAGGCGCACGAGCGTTTATGAAAAACGGCGTCCTCAGTATCGAGGTGGAGCGATGAAACTCACCGTCAAGCCCCTCAAACAGAAACACGCCGGACGTGACCTGGCCGCCATCGACCGCGCGGCCATGTCCGAGCTGGACCTCGAGAACGGCGATTACATCGTCATCGAGGGCGAGGGCCGAGCCGTCGCGCGCGTCTACCCGGGGTACCCAGAAGACGAGGGCAAGGGCGTCGTCCGCATCGACGGGCGCCTCCGCCAGGAGGCCGGCGTCGGCATCGACGACCGCGTCACCGTCGAGAAGGCGGACGTCAACCCGGCGACCAGCGTGACCGTCGCGCTCCCGCAGAACCTCCAGATCCGCGGCAACGTCGGCCCGCACATCCGCAAGAAGCTCTCGGGCCACGCCGTCACGCAGGGTCAGACCGTCCCGATCGGGCTCGGTCTGGGCCCGCTCTCCTCGATGAGCGGTCAGAAGATCCCGCTCAAGGTCGCGAGCACCGAGCCCTCGGGCACGGTCGTCGTCACCGACTCCACCGAGGTCGACGTGACCGACCAGCCCGCAGAAGAGATCCAGGGCGCCGCCCGCGGCGAGTCCGGCGGCCCCGACGTGGCCTACGAGGACATCGGCGGCCTCGACGACGAACTCGAGCAGGTCCGAGAGATGATCGAGCTCCCGATGCGCCACCCCGAACTGTTCGAGACGCTCGGCATCGAGCCGCCGAAGGGCGTCCTGCTCCACGGCCCGCCCGGCACCGGGAAGACGCTGATGGCGAAAGCCGTGGCCAACGAGATCGACGCGTACTTCACCGACATCTCGGGGCCGGAGATCATGTCGAAGTACTACGGCGAGAGCGAGGAGCAGCTCCGCGAGGTCTTCGACGAGGCCGAGGAGAACGCCCCCGCCATCGTCTTCATCGACGAGATCGACTCCATCGCGCCCAAGCGCGGCGAGACCCAGGGCGACGTGGAACGCCGCGTCGTCGCGCAGTTGCTCTCGCTGATGGACGGGCTCGAATCCCGGGGACAGGTCATCGTCATCGGCGCGACCAACCGCGTCGACGCCATCGACCCCGCGCTCCGTCGCGGCGGGCGCTTCGACCGGGAGATCGAGATCGGCGTCCCCGATAAAAACGGCCGCAAGGAGATCCTGCAGGTCCACACCCGCGGGATGCCGATGGCCGAGGGGATCGACCTGAACCAGTACGCAGAGAGCACGCACGGCTTCGTCGGCGCGGACCTGGAGTCGCTGGCCAAGGAGTCCGCGATGAACGCGCTGCGACGGATCCGTCCGGACCTCGACCTCGAATCCGACGAGATCGACGCCGATGTGCTCGACCGTCTCGAAGTCTCGGAGCGGGACTTCAAGGACGCGCTGAAAGGCATCGAGCCCTCCGCGCTCCGCGAGGTGTTCGTCGAGGTTCCCGACGTCACGTGGAACGACGTGGGCGGGCTGGACGACACCAAAGAGCGGCTCCGCGAGACAATCCAGTGGCCGCTCGACTACCCCGAGGTCTTCGAGACGCTGGACATGGAGTCCGCCAAGGGCGTGTTGATGTACGGCCCGCCGGGCACTGGGAAGACCCTGCTCGCCAAGGCCGTCGCCAACGAGGCCCAGTCGAACTTCATCTCCGTGAAGGGGCCGGAACTGCTGAACAAGTTCGTGGGCGAGTCCGAGAAGGGCGTCCGCGAAGTGTTCAGCAAGGCCCGCGAGAACGCCCCGACCGTGGTGTTCTTCGACGAGATCGACTCGATGGCCGGCGAGCGCGGCGCGAACACGTCGGACTCCGGCGTCGGCGACCGCGTCATCTCACAGCTCCTGACCGAACTCGACGGCCTCGAGGAACTGGAGGACGTCGTCGTGGTCGCGACGACCAACCGCCCCGACCTCATCGACTCCGCGCTGCTCCGCCCCGGACGGCTGGACCGCCACGTCCACGTTCCCGTCCCGGACGAGGAGGGGCGTCGGAAGATCTTCGAGGTCCACACGCGGGACAAGCCGCTGGCCGACGACGTCGACCTGGACGACCTGGCCGCCCGCACCGACGGCTACGTCGGCGCGGACATCGAGGCCGTCGCACGCGAGGCGTCGATGGCCGCCAGCCGCGAGTTCATCGCGAGCGTCGACCCCGAGGAAGTCGACGACACCGTCGGGAACGTCCGCGTCACGATGGACCACTTCGAGTACGCGCTCGGCGAAGTTGGCCCCAGCGTCGACGAGGAGACTCGCGAGGAGTACGAGCAGATCGAAGAGCGCTTCGACACCACCGAAGGCCCCGGCGACGAGGAGGACGCGGTCGGTCGGACCTTCCACTGACGCGCCGTCCGGCGCCTCCGTTTCTGCTCCGGCGCGTCCCCTCTTTTCGCCTGCCTTCTCGTTCGTTCGCACGTGTTCTTCGCGCCGTCCCCGTCGAGCTGCGCGACCCGATATTAATATGTGTTAATATACACTAAATACTTAATATTATATAACCAGCGCTCGTTGATCTGGTATGCCGCACAATCAAGACCTGGCCGAAGACCCCGCTGCGGAATCGACCTACGAGTGCCTCGTCTGCGGGAAAATCGTGAAGGCGGAGTCTCACCCGGGAGACTGCACCGAGTGCGACGGGGAGTTTCAGAACCGCGCGATGTCGCTGGAGTGATCCGGTACCGCAATGTCCTCAGACACGTCACAGCGACCGACAGCGGAGCGTCCCGACCCGCCGAAGGAGACCGAATCGGCCCTCGTCAACGCCCGTCGGCAACTGGACAGGGCGGCGTCGCTGGTCGACGTCGACCCGAACGTCGTCGAGCGTTTCTCCCATCCCGACGCGGTCCACGAGGTGACCGTCCCCATTGAGCGAGACGACGGAAGCGTCGAGGTGTTCCGCGGCTATCGCGCACAGCACGACAGCGTCAGGGGACCGTACAAGGGCGGACTTCGCTTCCATCCGGAGGTGTCCCGCGAGGAGTGCATCGGCCTCGCGATGTGGATGACCTGGAAGTGCGCGGTGATGGACATCCCCTTCGGCGGGGCGAAAGGCGGCGTGGTCGTCGACCCCAAGCGCCTGAGCGACGGCGAGCGCGAGCGACTCACGCGCCGGTTCACCGACGAGATCCGGAACGTCATCGGGCCGACGACGGACATCCCCGCGCCGGACATGGGTACCGACGCCGAGACGATGTCGTGGATGATGGACGCCTACAGCATGCAGGAGGCCGAGACCATCCCGGGCGTCGTCACGGGGAAACCGCCGGTCATCGGCGGGAGCGAGGGGCGCGCGGAGGCGCCCGGCCGGAGCGTCGCCATCGTCGCCCGCGAAGTGGCCGACTACTACGGCTCGCCCCTCTCTGAGACGACCGTCGCCGTGCAGGGCTTCGGGAGCGTCGGGGCCAACGCCGCGCGACTCCTCGACGACTGGGGAGCCACCGTCGTCGCCGTGAGCGACGTGACCGGTGCGGCCTACGACCCCGCCGGCCTCGACACTCGCGCGATCCCCTCCCACGAGGAGGAGCCGGAGGCCGTCGCGGCCCACGCCGAGGACACGATCGGGAACGGCGACCTGCTCTCGCTCGACGTCGACCTGCTCGTCCCCGCGGCCGTGGGGAACGCGATCACCGAGGGCAACGTCGCCGACGTGCAAGCGGATATCGTCGTCGAGGGAGCCAACGGTCCCGTCTCGTTCGGCGCCGACGAAGCGCTCGCGGACCGCGGGATCCCTGTGATCCCCGACATCCTCGCGAACGCCGGCGGCGTGACCGTGAGTTACTTCGAGTGGCTCCAGGACATCAACCGCCGGTCGTGGTCCGAAAAGCGCGTCAACGAGGAACTGGAAGCGGAGATGCTCTCCGCGTGGGAGGCGGTCAGGACCGAGTTCGAGACCGGAGACGCGACCTGGCGGGACGCCGCCTACGCCGTCGCGCTCTCGCGGATCGCGGAGGCCCACGAAGCGCGCGGCCTCTGGCCGTAGTCCGACCCGCCGGAAAACGGCACCCTGCGCCCGGAAGCGCAACTGCATTGACGGTCTGGCCCCGAGTGTCGGCCGATGAACGTCAGACGGCACGTCCCCGCACTGACCGGGCTGCTCTCGGTCGTCTCGCTCGCGCTCGTGTTCGCCGCGGCGCTGCGCGCGATTCCCGGCTGGCTCCTCCCGCGGGCGCCCGGGGCGGTGCTCCACGCCATCCCCCACGTCAACGCCGCGCTGAGCGTGACCGCCGTCGGGACCATCATCGTCGGCGTCCGCGCGATCCGACGCGGGAACGTCGAACGCCACCGGCGCGCGATGCTCGCGACGACCGCGCTGTTCGCGACCTTTCTCGTCGCGTACCTCTACCGGGTCGCGCTCGAAGGCCCCACCGGCTTCACGGGTCCGAGCGCCGTCGAGCAGTTCCTCTACTACCCGTTGCTCGCGATCCACATCCTGCTGGCTATCGTCGCGGTTCCGCTCGTGATCTACGTGCTGTTGCTCGCCCTGACTCACTCAGTCGCGGAACTCCCCGACACGCGCCACCCGCAGGTCGGGCGGGCCGCCGCGGCGCTGTGGCTGGTCTCGTTCGTCCTCGGCACCGTCGTCTACCTGTTGCTCTACGTGGTGTACTGAGTGCGGGCGTCGGCCGGTTGTGGCTGCACGGGAGCCCGACCGACCTTCCGCATTCGTGCGTTTGAATACCGGCCACGGACTCGACCCGGTGGTGACAGACACGCTCCGCGCGGCGCTCTCCGGTGAGAAAGCCAGATTCCAGGCGCTGTTTTTCGTCTACTACGCGTCGTTTTCGGGGTTCGCCGTCTTCCGGAACGTCTACCTCGAGGAGATGGGGATGTCCGGCTCCGCGATGGGACAGATCGGCTTTCTCATGACCGCGACCGGCGTGGCCGTCCAGCCGCTGTGGGGCGTCCTCAGCGACTACTTCAGGGCCGAGCGACCGGTCCTGATCCTCGGCGCGGTCGCTTCCGCGGTCGCGCTGCTCTCGTACCCGGTCGCGGCGGGACTCGCCGCGCCCTTCGTACTCGTCGCGGTCGGGACGGCGGTCTATTCGGCCGCGCGAGCGCCGATCGTCCCGATCGCGAACGGCCTCGTCCTCTCGCGCGGCTACGACTACGGGGGCGTCCGCGCGTTCGGTTCCATCGCCTTCGGGATCGGCAGCCTCGGCTTCGGCTTCCTCGTCGCCGCGCTCGGGACGGCATCGATCGTCTACTTCTACGTCGGCGGGACCGCCGTCCTCGTCGCGATCGTCCTCTCGGTCTCCGGAGGCGCCGACGCGGAGGACGGCGAATCCGACGCGGACGCCGAGCCAGAAAGCGGCGAACCCGACGCAGGCGCCGAGCCAGCCGCAGACGGAGGGGACGGGGAATCGGTCGCGACCGACGGGGAGAAAGCTGAGGAAGCGTCGCTCTCAGAGGCCGTGCGGGCGCTCGTGACCAACGTCGACTTCCTGGTCGTCCTCGCCGTCGGCTTCCTCGTCGGCTTCGCGATCCGCGGCGGGTCGGCGTACTTCTCGGTGTACATGCGTGCTGTCGGCGCGGGAGTGGTCCTCGGTCCGTGGTCGCTCTCGCCCGACGCGGTCACGGGCCTCTCCTGGGCCGTCAAGACGGCCTTCGAGGCGGTGGCGTTCGTCTACGCCGTCCGGCTCTCGTGGTCGTACCGCTCGTTTCTCCTCGTCGGCGGCGTCGCCGTTACGGTCCCGAACCTCGTCTACGGCCTGACCGGCCAGCCGTGGGCGATCATCGCCGTCCAGTCGGCCAGCGGTCTCGGCTACGGCCTCTACTACGTCGCCATCGTCAACCTCGTCTACGTGGTCGCGAGCGACCGCGTGACCTCCACCGCCCAGACGGTCATGACCGGCGCCGGCATCGGCTTCGGCGGCGCCGTCGGCCAGGTCGCCGGCGGCGAGCTCATGGACCTGGTCGGCGTCCAGGAGATGTACTTCTACCTCGCCGCCGTCGGCTTCGCCGGCGCGGCCGTCGCCGCTCTCGTCCGACAGGAGGGGTCTATCGGCGACGGTAGTCGAGCGGTCTGAGACTGTCCGGTCACGCCCGTCGGTCGGGTACGTTCAGTCCTCGCCGTCGTCGTCCGCGGGGTCGAAGCCGAGTTCGCCGCGCTCGACGAGGTCGACGAAGGCGTTGTCTTCAGCCTCGAGAGGCAGGTCGACGCGGCCGCGCTTGCGCACCGACTCGTAGGCGGCGAAGACGGTCTCGGCAGTCTTGAGTCCGTTGCGGGCACCGAGTTCGGACTCGCGGCCCTCCTCCAGTGCTGCGACGACCTCGGCTGCCGCGCGGTCGATGAATTCGCTGCCGTACTCGCGGTCGTCGGCGCCGGCGCCGTGCATGTTCTCGCCGTCGACGTCGACCGCCGTCCACGATTCCTCGCCGGCGCGGCGGATCTCCAGCATGTTACCGGTGTCGCTCTCGATGCGGATCTCGCCGTCGGTGCCGGCGAGGCGATGGGCCGCGTCACAGAGGTCGTCGCCCGACCCGGTCGACATGACGCCGGTGACGCCGCTGTCGTACTCCCAGCGGACCCACGCCTGGTTTTCCTGGTGCATACCGAACCGGACGTCCTCCTCGCGGTAGTCGATCTGGGCGATCACCCACTCGGGGTTCGCCTCGCCGGCGAACATCCCCGTGAGGTCGACGGTGTGGGCGCCTGTGTCGTAGAGGTCACCCCACGCCGTCTCGACGCGCTGGAGGTCACCGATCTCGCCGTCCGCCACGAGGTCGCGCGCACGGCGGAACGGCGCGCCGAAGCGGCGCTGTCGGTTGAAGGTGAGCTGGACGTCGCGACGCCAGCAGGCCTCGGTCATCCGCCGGGCCGCGCCCCAGGTGTCGGCCATCGGCTTCTCGCAGTGGACCGCGTCGACGACGCCACTGTGCGCGCAGTCGACGACGACGGGCTCGTGGATCGCCGGCGGCACGGCGACCGTCACGATATCGGGCTCGACGGCGCGGAGCATCGCCTCGTAGTCCTCGAAGACGTGCTCGTCGGGGAGGTCGAACGCCCGGCCGAACGCCGCGGCGTTCTCCGGGACGATGTCCGCGCACGCGACGACCTCGCAGGCGTCGTGGTTCGAGAACGACTCTCCGTGGCGATACCCCATGGCGAACCCCTCGACGCTGGGGTTTTCCGGATCGGGACCGGTCCCGATCACGGCGACATCGTGAGTCATGAGACAGGCGTCCACAGCGCGAACACACCAAAACCCCTTTCGGTCGACCACACTCACCTCCGCTACCTATCCCCCCTTTTCGCCCTGTCCGCGGAATCGAGTCGCCGTCCTGCGCAGGTCCACCGAGTTATTGAAAACTGTAACCCGGAAAGAAAATATATAAAGGATCCCTTGAGAACTTTAACTGGAAGGAGAACAAGAAGCATCCATGGTTTCACTGAACGTCGGGGATCACGAGTATTCCTACGAGCGGGTCGCGAAGAACAGGTCGGAAAACGTCTTCGAGGCGGTCGTCGTGGTCGAATCGCGCACCGGCGAGCTGTCGGTGCGGCGGTTCGAACTCGACGTGGCCGCGCGTGACGAACTCTCGAGCGAGCGCGTCGAGGAAGCGCTGACCGAGTGGCAAGAGGACCACGAGAACCTCACCATCCACCGGCTGGTCATCGAAGAGACCAACCGGTGTGCGTTCGGGACGCGGCTGGCAGAGGGAATCACGGCCGAGGAGGCGGCCGATGCCGAGGGCGCGGCCAGCCCCGCGAACCGGGCGGCGGCCGACGGCCCGCTCTACCGCGGCGGCGCGTCGGCCACCCGGGCCCAGGTCGGTTTCGGCGACGTCGACGTCGAACACGGCGAGGAGATCGAGTACTACGTCGCCGGCCCGTCGACCTCGGTCTACGGCACCGACACCGGAACCGTCACCGGCGTCAAATCCGGCACCGAGGACTACCACGTCCTCGTCGTCGAGACCGACGACGGGACCAAACGCGTCCGCGAGGACTGGCTCGTCGACGAAGAGGACGACTGATCCCCCGTTCGCGGCCGTTCGTACGGTCGCCTCAGCGATGCTTCTCCCTCTTCGTTCGTCGAGAGCAACGCTCACCGTCGGTCAGAGCGCCGCTCGTCGAGACAGACGTTCTCCGTCGGTCGTACGCCGCCCGCCGATCGAGAAGTCACTGACCGGTGCCGAACGGACTGAGCGCGGAAAACGGAGACGGCGTTCGTCAGTACGACCGCTCTTTGGGTTCGTACTCCTTCTCGGCCTCGAGTTCGACGGGCTTGTAGTAGAGTTCGGGGCTCCCGTCGTTCCAGGCGAGCAGGGTGTGTTTGAGCCACTCCTCGTCGTCGCGGAACTGGTACTGCTCGCGCCAGTGTGCGCCGCGGAACTCCTCGCGGGCGAGCGCGCCGGCCGTGATGGCCTCCGCGATGTCGATGATGTTCCGCGTCTCCATCGTGTGGAGCACGTCGGTGTTGTAGGTGCGCGAGGGGTCCGACGCGGCGACGTGCTGGTAGCGCTCGCGGGCCTCGCGGATGTCCTCCAGGGCCTCGACGAGGTTCTCCTCTCGGCGGAAGACGTTGACGTTCTCCGTCATCGTCTCCTGGATGTCGTCGCGGACGTGCGCGTGGTTGATGCCGTCCTCCTCGAGCAGCGTCTCGACGCGCTCGCGCTCGCGTTCGACCGCCCGCGAGAGCACCTCGCCGGACTCGACCGCGGCGCCGTCGGCGGCAACGGCCGCGTCGCCGGCCCCGACCGCGCCGATCTCGACGTCGGCGCCGAGGTCGCCGTCCTCGCTTTTCGCGCTCGGTCCGGTCTGGATCTCGGCCTCTTTCATGTCGGCGCCGGCGGCATGGCTGCCTGCGCGCGCGCCGAAGACGAGCAGTTCGGGCAGCGCGTTCCCGCCGAGCCTGTTGGCGCCGTGTAGCGAGACGCAGGCCGTCTCGCCGGCGGCGTAGAGCCCGTCGATGCAGGTCTGACCGTTCTCGTCGCACTCGACGCCGCCCATCTGGTAGTGCTGGCCGGGCTTGACCGGCATCGGCTCGTCGAGGCCGTCCACGCCCTCGAAGTCCTCTGCCAGGTGGAGGATGTTCTCCAGCCTGTCGAGGATGCGCTCCTCGCCCAGATGGCGCATGTCGAGGTGGACGTACTCGTCCTCGATGCCGCGCCCCTCGTTGACCTCGGTGAGTTCGGCCCGCGAAACCACGTCGCGCGAGGCGAGTTCACCCTCGTTGTTCGCGTAGCCGTGCTCGAACATGAACCGCTCTTCGTCCTCGTTGTAGAGGATGCCGCCCTCGCCGCGGACGCCCTCAGAGATGAGCACGCCCGTCGACGGCAGGGTCGTGGGGTGGAACTGGACGAACTCCATGTCCTCCAGCGGGACGCCGGCGCGGTAGGCCATCGCGTAGCCGTCGCCGGAGTTGGCGACGGCGTTGGTCGTGTGGTCGAAGACCTGGCCGGGACCGCCGGTCGCGAGGATGACGCCGTCGCGGGCGCTGAAACCCTCGATGGTGCCCGAGGCGATGTCGTAGGCGACGACGCCGTGGCACTCGCGGTCCTCGACGTCGTCGTGGTCGGTGACCGCGAGGTTGAGGACCTGCCACTCCTCGTAGACCTCGATGCCGCGCTTGACGACCTGCTCGTACATCGTGTGGAGCAGGTGGTGGCCGGTCTCCGCGCCTGCGTACGTCGTCCGCGGGTGCGAGAGGCCGCCGAAGGGGCGCTGGGAGACGGTGCCGTCCTCCTCGCGCGAGAAGGGCATCCCCCAGTGTTCGAGCTGGATCACTTCGTCCGGGGCGTCCTGGGCGAACGTCTCGACGGCGGGGGCGTCGCCGAGGTAGTCCGACCCCTTCATCGTGTCGTAGGCGTGCAGCTCCCAGGAGTCCTCGGGGTGCAGTGCCGCGTTGATACCGCCTTCCGCGGCGCCGGTGTGCGAGCGGACGGGGTGGAGCTTCGTGACCATGGCCACGTCGGCCCCCTCCTCGTGGGCGGCGATGGCCGCCCGCAGGCCCGCGCCGCCGGCGCCGACGACGAGTACGTCGTGTTCGTACATGGTTACCAGAACTTGAGGTTGGACTTCACTGCTTCGCGTTTCAGTTCCTGGATGTGCTCGGTCAGCGGGATGTCCTTCGGGCACACCTCCGTGCAGGAGAACTGGGTCTGACAGCGCCAGACGCCGTGTTCCTGCTCGATAGTTTCGATGCGTTCCTGTTTGGCGTTCTCGCCTTCCCGCTCGTCCATCGCGAAGCGATAGGCCTTGTTGATCGCCGCCGGGCCGAGGTACTGGTTGTCGCCGGCCGCGATGTTACACGAGGACATGCAGGCGCCGCACCAGATACACCGCGTCGACATCTTCACCTTCTCGCGGTTTTCGGGCGTCTGGCGCTGCTCTTCGAGTTCGCCCTCGGGCAGGTCGTCGGGCTGGAAGTACGGCTCGACGGCGTGCATCTGCTCGTAGAAGTGCTCCATGTCCACGACGAGGTCTTTCACCACGTCCTGATGGGGGAGCGGCTCGATGCGGACCGGCGTCTCCAGGTCCGCGATCTGGGTCTTGCAACCGAGTCGCTGCTGGCCGTTGACGAACAGCGCGTCGGAACCGCAGACGGCCTGCCGGCAGGAGTGACGGAAGGTGAGTGAGGAGTCGTAGTGGTCGCGCGCGTAGATGAGCGCGTCGAGGACGGTCATCCCCTTGTGGAAGGGAACGCGGAAGTCGTCGAACCGCGGCTCCTCTTTGCCCTCGACCTCGGGGTCGTAGCGGAAGACCTTGATCCGGATGTCGTTTTCGGCCTCGCGGACGGCCTCGCGCTCCCGGCGCTGGCGCTCGTTGGCCTCGGCGCGGGCGCGCTTCTCGGACAGCCGCCGTTCCTGATGGGGTTTCTCGGCGGGTTCGATCTCCGTCTCGGCCTCGTCCTCTTCTTCGGCTTCCTGTTGTTCGATTTGCGTGCTCATAGTAGGTCAGTCATCGCGAGTGCCACGCGCGTTCCCTGTGCAATCAGTGCTACGCTCGCCAGCGTCAAAACGGCCCCGACCGCGCGCTTCGCGGTCCCGTCGAGCCCCTGGTTGACCAGCGCGTTGTAGACGCCGTTGACGCCGTGGAAGGTTGCGGTGACGAGGAACAGCCACATGGTGGCGAAGTAGCCCACCTGGCTCATCCGCGCCTGCGTCCCCGCGAAGGTGATGTCGGCGGCGTGGTTGACGAAGTGCAGGAGGAAAAAGTGGAAGGCGAGGACGCCGATCAGGAAGACGGCGGTCACGCGCTGGAGCAGCCAGCGGACGCCGCCGCGCTCGAACGATGAGTAGTACTCGGCCATCGTCACACCCCCGCGAGGAACGTCGGCACGCTCGCGACGGTGATCGCGGCCGTCACGACGAGCGACGCGTAGAAGCTCTTGTCCTGACTCTCCAGTCCGAGTCCCAGGTCGACCATCAGCAGTCTGACACCGTTGAGGATGTGGAAGACGGCCACCGCCAGCAGGCCGACCTCCAGCACCCGCACCACGAGCAGGTTCTCCAGCCCGTGGAGGGTGTCCGTGTAGACGGTCGGGTCCGACGCGGTGGCGGTCGACAGCACCGCGATGTGGGTGAAGAGGTAGCCCACGAGCACCCACCCGGTGAACTTGTGGAATATCCAGGCCCACATCCCGGACTGGAACTCGCGCCACCGGCCGAAGTCCTCGACCGACCCGCGGTCGTAAGTCTCGCTCATACACCGGGCGAAAAGTAGGCGGAGGGTAAAGTAGTTTCTACCCCGCCCCGAATCAGCCGCCGAACACGTTCACGTTCGTCCACGAGCGGCCACGTCTCGAGCCCGCTTCGACAGTTCTCGTCGCTGGCTCGCCAGAACGTGTAAAACTGATGACTGCACGTCACTCGGCGCCGCTCGCGCGTCCGATAGAACCGCCGTCCGCATCGCGCTCGGGCGACCCGACACCGCCGCCGTCGCGGTCGATCGCGGCGAGCGTCTGCTGGTCGAGTTTCGCCAGGTGACACAGCGGGTTCCCCGGGTAGACGACCGGGTTCTCGAGCACGCCGACGAGGAGGCCCGTAAACGGCGCGTCCACGACCGTCGTCTCGGTCTTGAACGGGTTGGCGATAGTGCAGACGGCCTCGCTCTCGCGGACGACCGACCCGCGATCGTGGTGCATGTCGACGAGCCCGCCCGCGTCCGCGCGGAGCCACGTCTTCTCGCTGGACCCCTCGACGATGGTCCGCCAGCCCGGCCAGCGGACCTGCTGTGTGGGGAGGAGCCCGAACTCCGCGAGGACGCTCTCGACGCCGACCAGCGCGCGGTCGATGAACTCCCGCTGGAAGCGGTGGGCCTCGCCCATCTCGATGGTAACCGTCGCGATGTCCCGTCGGCTGGCTTCCCGGCGGAGGGTGCCGTCCGGTCCCTCGCCGTCGATGATCAGGTTCGACGCGAACGCCTTCGCGACGCGAGCCACGGTCTCGTCGGCCATGTCGGCGCGGACGTGGAGCATGTTCGTCCGACCGCGCGTGGAGGTGTGGAAGTCGAGACCGATATCGCAGGGTTCGACGAAGTTGTCGAAGATGCTGCGAGCCATCCGCTTGGCGCTCGTGCTGTCGGCCTTCCCCGGGAACGAGCGGTTGAGGTCCCGGTCGTAGACGGGGAGATAGCGCTCCTGGGCGATGAATCCGGGGACGTTGAGGACGGGGAGACAGACGAGCGTACCCTGCAGGTCCGACAGATCCCACTCGTGGGCGACCTCGCGGACGACTTCGACGCCGTTGAGCTCGTCGCCGTGGGCGGCGGCGCTGAGAAACGCCGTCGGGCCCGGCTCCTCCCCGTTGACGATCGTCACCGGGAGGCGCACGGGGTCGCCGAGGTACGTCTCGCTGACCGTGTAGCGCACGTTCGCGGTCTCGCCGGGGTCGACCCGACCGCCGTCGTACGTGAACGGCGCAGCAGTGTCCATATCCCGGAGTAGACGCCGCCACTGAAACGTGTGACGGCCCGCGTGCTCTCTCGGGCGGGACAGTCTTGACCGTTTCCCGAAACGACACGTCACTGACGACGAGAACCTGACGGTTTCCGGCAGACATTTTGGGTGGCCACCCGACGGTCGGGTATGACGACTTCTGACAGCGGTTCTGTGAGCGAGCCGGTTTCTGTCGGCGTGTTGAGTCTCCACAACAGCAAGGAGACGAAGGCGATCTGCAACGCGGTCGAGGCGCTGGGCCACGACCCGGCCTGGCTCCGCCACGAGAACACGACGATCCACATCGACGACGGCGAGCCGAAACTCGAGCCCGACGTCGACGTTCTGGTCAACCGCCTCCTGCTCTCGAAGTCGACCGAACCCTGCGAGGAACTCGGGCTCGCGAACGCCCTCGACCGGCTCCGGCCGATGCTCAATCGGCCCGACGAGACGCTGACGGCGATGCACAAGCTGGCGACCGCCGTCGCGCTGACCAACGAGGATCTGCCCGTCCCGGACGCGCTGATGGCGCTCTCCTCGGAGCGACTCAACGACGCACGCGACGAGTTCGGGGATGAGGCCGTCTACAAGACAGCCATCGGGACGAACGGCGGCGGCACGTGGAAGGTCGGCCCCGGCGAGCGCGTCAACGCCCGCGTCGGGAACCGCTACGCGTTCCTCCAGTCGCTGCTGGAGGGGTCGCCCGACGGCGTCCGTGACTTGCGGGTCTACGTGGTCGGCGGTGACGTGGTCGGCGCGATGTACCGGTACGCGCCGGACAACGACTGGCGGACGAACGTCGCCCTCGGCGGCAACGTCGAGGACGCGACCGACGAGGTCCCGGAAGAGGTCCTCTACACGGCGCGGGCCGCGACCGACGCCATCGGTCTCGACTACGCCGGCGTCGACCTCATGGAGGGCGAAGACGGCTGGGCGGTCCTCGAAGTCAACCCCACGGCCGGCTTCAAGGGCCTGTTCGAGGCGACCGGTCGGAGTCCCGCGCCCTACATCGCGAAACTCGCCATCGAGCGCGCCGGCGGCGAGGTCGACGACGAGCGCGTCCGGGAACTGTCCGCGACGCTCGACGACAGCGTTCCCGACTGCAAGCCCTCGCGCCCGTCCCAGCGCTCCGAGACGCCGCTGGTCATCGGCTACACCGAGGAAGTCGTCGTCAGCGGCACGAGCGGTTCCGAGACCGTCGTCGCCAAATCCGACACCGGCGCCACCCGCACCAGCATCGACACCCAGCTCGCCGCCGACATCGGCGCGGGGCCGATCAAGAGCATCGCCAAGGTCCGCTCGGGGTCCAGCAAGTCCTCGAAGAGCCGCCCGGTCGTCGACGTCGTCGTCGGCGTCGGCGGCAACCGCCACACCGTCACCGCCAGCGTCGAGGACCGGAGTCACATGAACTACCCCGTCATCCTCGGCCGGGACATCCTCGGCGACTACCAGGTGGACGTGAGTCGGCAGGCGGACCTGGAATCCGACGGCGAAATCGAATCGGAAGAGTAGTCACCGCAGTTCGGCCACGCGAGCGGGAGTTAGCCCAGTTCGGCCACGCGAGCGGGAGTTAGCCCAGTTCGGCCACGCGAGCGGGAGTTAGCCCAGTTCGGCCACGCGAAAGCGGGCGTAGCTCGCGACCAGCGCGACGCCGCCCCAGACCGTCATCACGAGCCAGCTGTACCACGGGTTCGTGTACAGCGCGTCCGTCTCGTCGACGTAGTTCTGATCGATCCGCGGGTATTCCCCGCGACCCACGACGCCATCGTAGACCGGTTCCAGGCCGGCGAGGTACGCCGTCGTCGGCGACGAGAACTGGAGGTAGCCGAACGTCTCGTCGGAGACTGTCACGCCCAGCAGGTCCGCGACCGTGTCCACGACGGTCTGGAGGTTGACGACGGGGAGGAACCCGAACCAGAACGGCCCGAGGACGAAATAGGCCGCGATGACGCCGAACATCGCCCGCGAGCGCCGACTCGTCACCGTCGAGAGCGCGACGAACACGGCCGTCAGGGAGACGACGAACAGCGCTGTAATCGCCGCGAATTTCACGAACCGGAGCGGGTCGACCGGGTCCGTGTACATCGCGATCCCGATGGCGAAGGCGACGGCCGTCGAGACGAGGACGGCCGCGGTCGCCACGCTCGCGCGGGAGACGAACTTCGCGGCGACGTACTCGGCGCGCGTGTTCGGCAGGCCGAGCGCGTGTTTGATCGACCCGCGCTCGCGGTCGCCGGCGACCGCCAGGTACGTCAGCGGGATCAGGATGAGCGGGAAGACGAGGAAGAAGAAAAACGAGACGTCGACCAGCGCGCGGAAAGCGTCGTCGTGGAAGTCGGCGACCTGGAAGACGATCAGTCCCACGAAGGCCGTGAGCACGCCGATCACGCCCAGTACGACGTACGAGCGACGGCTGTTCGTGAAGTCGTCCCGGAGGACGGCCGTGAAGCTCACGCCGACTCACCTCCGCCGGCCGCGGCGGCCGCTGCCGTGCTGTCGGACCGGTCCGTCTCGGCTGTCGCTTCGCCGTCTCCGCTCCCGTTGGTGTACTGTTCGAACAGCGCTTCCAGCGACGCTTCGTCGATGGAGATGTCCTCGACGGTCGCCCGTTCGTCGAGGTACCGGAGGACGTTCATCTTCGCGGCGCCGGTCGTACACTCCGCGGAGACGGTGTTCCCGTCGACGGTCGCGGCCCGGACGCCGTCGATGGACTCGACGTCGAGCGGGTCGGGGACTGCATCGAGCATCGCCGAGACGGTCGCACCGGCCGCCAGCTGGTCGCGGAGGTTGTCGATCGTGTCGAGCGCGACGAGTTCGCCCTCGCTGAGGATTCCCACCCGGTCGCACACCTTCTCGACTTCCGCGAGGATGTGACTCGAGAAAAAGACCGTCGCACCGCGCTCGGTCTCCTCCCGGATGATCTCTCGCAGGAGCGAGACCCCGTCGGGGTCGAGTCCCGAGGACGGCTCGTCGAAGATCAACAGATCGGGGTCTCCGACCAGCGAGACCGCGAGCGTCATCCGCTGTCGCATCCCCGTGGAGTACTCCTTGGCCGGGCGACGGGCGTCGTCGGGGTCGAGTCCGACCCGGTCGAGGAGGCGGTCCGGGTCGTCGTCGGCCCCCTTGGCGCGGATGGCCGACCGGACGTGCTCGCGCCCGGTCAGATTCGGATAGGGTTCGTACCCCTCCGGGAGGAGGCCGAGGCGCTGTCGGACCGCTCGGGACTGTTCGGTGACGTCTTTGCCGAGGACGCGCACCGTCCCGCTGGAGGGCGCGAGGAATCCGAGGAGGATATTTATCGTGGTGGACTTGCCGGCGCCGTTCGGCCCGAGGAAGCCGAACACCTCGCCGGACTCGACGGTCAGGTCGAGGTCGGACACCGCGTGGACCTCGCCGAACCGCTTGTTCAGGGCGTTCGTCTCTATCGCTGCCATCGTGCCGTCGGCCACGCTCCCCTGTCAAATAATTCCCAGGCTTCGTCGCCCCCGCTCCTCGCCCGACATTCCGTCTTCACCGCCGCCTCTCGCCCGACATCCCGTCTTCACCGCCGCCTCTCGCTCGTCTCTCGACGGGCGCGCCCGGGAGAGCTACCGATCGGCGGCGGGGTCGGAGTCGTCCTCGACGACTGCGGTCGCGAGTTCTCTCGCGCGGGCGACGTGCTCGTCGGCCCGCTCGTCGCCGGTCCCGTCGACGTTCGACAGCAGTTCGACGACGTGTTCGATGCGCTCGCGACGGACGGCGGGGCCGAGGTCGGCGGTCGCGGCGTCTCCCGCGACGGCCTCCGCCTCGCCGATCCAGCGACTCGCCGTCCGTTCGACCGGCAGTTCCGCCGTCGCTTCCAGTTCCGCGTGGAGTCGCTCGACGCGGTCCCGGAGGTCCTCGTCTCCGTTCCCGGTACCACCGCCCAGGGCGTCCTCCGCGTCGTCGCTCGTCCCGTCACGGTCTTCGGGCACGCTACGCACCCAGCAGCCTGAAGCCGATATCGCGACCGCGCGACCGAGAGAGATGGATCCACAGTCGCGCGAGGTCTTCGAGCATGATCGCTGCGTCGAGGTCACCGGCGTCGACGACGCCGAACCCGAGGTCGCTCGCCAGCGCTGTCGCGACCGCTTTCGCGTCGGCGTCGTCGCTCGCGACGAACATCGACGCGCGCTCGCCGTCGATCACGGGGTCCGCCATCCCATCCGTTCCGATAGTGTTGAACGCCTTGACGACGCGGGTTTCGGGCGCGGCCGCTCCGATCCGTTCAGCGACGGACTCGCCCGACCGGTCCATGACGTTGGTCGGGTCGATCACGACTGTACCGGCCAGTTCGCTCGCGAGGTCCGCTGCGACCTCCGGCGCCACGTCCCCCGGGACAGCGAGGACGACCACGCTCCCCTCGGCCGCCGCTCGCTCGACTGTCGTCGCCCGCGCGGCGTCACCCAGTTCCGCGACGAGCGCAGCGACCGACTCGTCGTCGGGAGTCCGCGACCCGAAGACGACGTCGTGGCCCGCGACCGCGAATCCGCGTGCGAGCGTCTCACCGACTCGACCCGCCCCCACGATTCCTATCTCCATGGTCGACCGATCGGTGTGATCAACCGTGAACGTTTCCGATCCGAAGCGGCGGCCGTCCGGGGCAGTGACAGGCAGGTCAGTGACGGACCAGTCACTGACCTGCCGGTCGGAAACGGGTGTTCGGGTGGGGGACCGGACTCCCGCGAACTCAGAGGAGTCGCTCGACGGCGTCGAGAAAGCCGTCCGCGTACTCGCCGTCCACGACCACGTCCGCGGCCTCACGCGCGGCTTCGTCGGCGTTTGCGACCGCGAAGGAGCGCCCGGCGGCCTCGAAGGTCGAGACATCGTTGATCGAGTCGCCGACGGCGACGAACTCCGCGGGCTCGTAACCCAGCCGCTCGGCGACGGACTCCAGCGCGTTCCCCTTGCTCACGTCGGGCGATTTGACGTGGTAGGCGAAGCCGGTGTCGACGACTTCGAGGCCGTGGTCGGCGGCGAGCCGCCGGAGCGGCTCCAGCGGCGTGTCGCGGTTGACGGCCACTTCGGTCTCGCGCCAGCGATTGACAAGGTCGTGGCCGCCCCAGCCCAGTTCGTGGCCGGCGGCGACGTACTCGTCGGCGACCGCCTGCGCGCCGGTGCGGTCGCCCAGAAAGAGGAGGTCGTCGGTCGCGTGGACGAACGCGACCCCGCCGTTCTCGGCGATGACAGTCCGGTCGACCCCGAGGAACTCACAGAGCGCGACGGGGTAGGGGAGTGCCTTGCCCGTGGCGAGGACGACGGGCGCGCCCCACTCGCGGAGGACGGTGAAGACGCGGGGATCGATCGCTCTGTCCGGGCCGGAGAGCGTCCCGTCGATGTCGACGGCGAGCGGTGGCGTCACGGCCGACGGTCGGCGACGAGTCCTCAAACAGTATTCGGTTCCGCGCGACCGACGGTCCGCCAGTCCGCGCGCGACCGCTGTCGACGGACCGTCGCTCAGTCGCCGCTCAGCCGCTCGTAGGCCGCCTGGACTTCCTTGAACGACTCCTCGTCGCCGTCGGGCGAGTCCGGGTGGACCTCTTTGACGCGCTCGCGATAGGCTCGCTTGACCGCGTCGGCGTCGGCGTCCTCGTCGAGTCCGAGCACGTCGTAGGCCTCCGTGAGGGTCGGGCCGTCGTCGGCGCGCGGGTCGACGCGCCGGCCGCCCCGACCGCCGCGGCCCGCGCGTCCGCCGCCCGGCGCTCGCTGTCCCGCGGCCGCACGGCGACCGGCCTGTCGGGCCGCGGCCTCCGTCGCCGCCCGCGCCCGCTGGCGCTGTTCGTCCCGCGGCGGCGTCCACTCCTCGCGCGGGCCGGCGCCGAAGCCGCCGCGGGTCTCCTCGACGGCGGCCCGGTCTTCCACGCTCCGGTAGAGCCGGCGAAAGAAACGGCCGGAGGCGTGATACCACATGAAGTAGGAGACGGCGCCGAAGAGTATCGCGACCCCGAAGAAGACGAGATTGTAGACGACGCCGAAGACGGCGAACAGCAGCGCCATCCCCGCGAAGACGGCCGACAGGCCGGAGACGATACGAGACCCGTACACGACGCGTACTTCGGCCCCGACGCCCCTAAACGTCTCGGCCGCCGCCAGAGAGTGACGGCTCCCGCCCGAGAGCGACGGCCGCCGCCCAAGGTTGAAACGCGTCGAGGGCGAAATCAGGGCATGAGCGTCTCCGGTCTCTGCGAGATCTGTCAACAACCAGAGGTCGAGCACACCTGCGACCGGTGCGGGAAACTCGTCTGCGACCGCCACTTCGACGAGAAAAGCGGCGTCTGCAGCGAGTGCGCGGCCGAACTCGGCCGTCCCGACACCCCCGGAGAGCGAGAGCGCGGGGACGACGACCTCCCGGACGGCGTCGACACCTACCGGTACTGATTCAGCCGTTTCTTCAGTCGCTTCGCGGCCTGCCCGGAGGCTTTCGCGAAGTTCTCACCCTGGTCCTCGCCGGCGAAGATGATCCCCCGCGAGGAGTTGACGAGGCCGACGCCGTCGGCGAGGCCGTGCTCGACAGCGGCCTCGGCGTCGCCGCCCTGCGCGCCGACACCGGGCACGAGGAACGGGATGTCGGGGACGATTTCGCGGATCTCCTCCAGTTCTTCGGGGGCGGTGGCACCGACGACGAGACCCACGTTGTCGTTGGCGTTCCACACGTCCGCGAGCGCGGCGACGCGCTCGTAGAGCGGTTCGCCCGATTCGAGTTCGAGGTCCTGCAGGTCCGAACCGCCGGAGTTCGACGTGCGACAGAGGATGAAGACGCCAGCTTCGGCGTCCGAGAGGAACGGCTCCAGCGAGTCCCGTCCCATGTAGGGGTTGACCGTGATCGCGTCGGCACCCATTCCGTCGTCGGCGAGGAGTTCGGCGTACTGGCGGGCGGTGTTGCCGATGTCGGCCCGTTTGGCGTCGAGCAGGACGGGCACGTCCTTGCCGTGTGCGTAGGCGACGGTCTCCCGCAGCGCGCGCCAGCCGTCGGGGTCCTCGTAGAAGGCCGCGTTGGGTTTGAACGCGGCGGCGTGTTCGTGGGTCGCGTCGATGATCCGGCGGTTGAACGCCCACCGCGGGAGGTCGTACTCCTGGAGGTGGTCCGGGATGCGCGCCGGGTCGGGATCTAGTCCCACGGAGACGACGCTGTCGACCGTCGCGATGCGGTCGGCCAGTCGGTCGAAGAAGTTCATACCGCCACCTCGCCGACGCCGCTAAACAAGGTTGCGGGTTTCCGTGTGAACGGCGTTCGGTGCAGATAGTCGACAGTACGATACCGACGAACGGGTCTACGCCTGCCTTCGCTCGCGGGCGTAATACTCCCAACCGCCGAAGACGAGATAGCTGATGAAGTACAACGGCGAGACACCGACGGCGTAGACACTCAGACCGAATACCGCTCCCGACCCGATAGTTCCGGTAGAGATTCCAATTGCGATCCAACCCACGACGATCACTCCGAGAACTACGAGAGGCGCACCGATACGAAAACGGTAGTAGAGAGCGATCGGCACGGCGAACGTCGCGATAGCCATTCCGCTGGACAGCAGGAACCAGCCCGCGCTCTCGAGAGAGAGGGTCGAGAGAAAGTCACTGACGCTCCACGATTCGAAGAAAAGACCTGCGAGGAGGAAGGCGAGAAGCACTCCTGTTCCGATCGCGACACCGAGACCGGTGGACTTCCACGAGGGGGATTTCGAGTCTGGAACAGTGGTTTCCATATCTACAGATTCGGCGTACCAGGTGTTAAGTCCAGTGTGACCGGCGGCCAGATTCCGGTTACACTCACGTCACCCGGTTGCACGACCGCCGCCGAGAGGCTATATGACCGGCGTCCGTACGACGGAGCGTGATGAACACCGTTTCGAGACCGCTTCTGACCCGGGCACTGACAGACGTTGCGACCGATCCTGTGGAGGCGGTCTGAGTGGACGGGCCCCACCAGAGCCAGCAACTCGTGACCGCTGGCACGGGCCTCGACGACGCGACCTCGGCGGCCGTCCTCGTCCACGGCCGCGGCGCGACGGCCCGCTCTATCGTCGGGATGGCCGACGAGTTCCACAAGGATGGACTCGCGCTGCTCGCGCCGCAGGCCGCCCGCAACACGTGGTATCCCAACTCGTTCATGAAGCCCGTCGAGACGAACGAACCGGGCCGAACCTCGGGACTGCAGGCCGTCTCCGACGCCGTCGAGACCGCCGACGAGGCCGGAATCCCCACCGAGAACGTCCTCGTCCTCGGCTTCTCGCAGGGCGCCTGTCTCGCGAGCGAGTTCGTCGCGCGCAACCCCCGCCGATACGGCGGGCTCGTCGCCCTCAGCGGCGGTCTCATCGGCGAGACCATCGACGAGACCGAGTACGAGGGCGACCTCGAACGGACGCCCGCGTTCCTCGGCTGTAGCGACGTGGACCCGCACATCCCGGTCGAGCGGGTCCACACGACGACAGCGGTCCTCGAAGACCTGAACGGCGACGTCGAAGAGCGCATCTACGAGGGGATGGGTCACGGCGTCAACGCCGACGAGATGGCGTGGGTCTCGGACATGGTCGACGGTCTCGTCTCGGACTGACTCCCGGCGGTCCCGTCCGGTCGATCCCCGCTCCGAAGCGCGGTTCGTGCCTTTCATTACCGCGAGACCGGTCGTAGCATCCATGTCCGAGACCCGGTCAGACCCGCGGATCTCGCCGTGGTGGTTCGTCGCCGTCGCCGCGCTCGTGATGGGGACGATCGGGACCTACCAGTTCGTCTGGTCGTCGATCCGGGTGCCGCTCGGCGACCGCCTCGCCGCACCCGAGACCGCGCTGGGTACTGTTTTCACGGTCTTTCTCGTCTTCCAGGCCGTCTCGCAGTTCCCGGCGGGGTGGGTTCGCGACCGCTACGGTCCGCGGATTCCGCTGCTCGTCGGCGCGCCCCTGCTCGCGGTCGGCTACGCCTGGACGGCCCGAGCGGGGTCGCTCGAGACGGTCTACCTCGCCTACGCGCTCGGTGGTATCGGGAGCGGCGTCGTCTACACCGTCGCGGTCAACACCGCGGTCAAGTGGTTCACCGACCGCCGCGGGCTGGCGACGGGCGTCGTGACGACCGCTTACAGCGGCGTCAGCTTCCTCCTGATCCCGGCCGTCCGGAGCGGCGTCTCTTCGTCGTTCACGCGCACGCTCACCGCGATGGGCGTCGGCGCCGCCGTCGTCTCGCTGGTGGCTGCGGTCGTCCTCAGCGACCCGCCGCGGGTGACCGACGAAACGGTCGAACGCGGCGAGGGCGACGAGACAGCGTCCGACAGGCCGGACGCCGATTCGGGCACGAAATCGGGGGCGGGCGAGAATTACGAGTGGCGCGAGACGGTGCGGACGTGGCAGTTCTGGCTCCTGTACGCGGTCTTCGTCGTCGTCAACGGCGCGGGGCTGATGCTCATCGGGAAGGTGGTCTCCTACGCGGAGCACCTCGCGCTCCCGGCGGCCGTCGCGACGGCCGGCGCATCGGTCGTCGCGGGCGCCGACGCGCTGGGTATCACGCTCATCAGC
>Ga0207851_100146_pt1 | contig 52932 bp, 55 predicted proteins | sample A23E3SouthBayCA_FD_187747 | JGI IMG/M metagenome (GOLD analysis project Ga0207851, IMG submission 187747) | Aerobic enrichment media microbial communities from Eden Landing Ponds, California, USA - A23 E3 (SPAdes) | ecosystem: Environmental > Aquatic > Marine > Unclassified | place: Emeryville... | reverse complement strand
TCGCTGTCTCCGGAAATCGAAGATTTCCGGGATCGAGACGGAGCGAAGCTCCGTCGGACTCGTCGGAAGAGCTGTGCTCTTCCGAGATGACGAGAGAGCGTCGCTCTCTCGAACCAAGCGGGATATTCTCGCTCTCCGCACCGCCCGCGAGAGTCGAGGCGAGCGTCGGCGCAGGACGGTACCGACGCGTATAAATCTCGCTTCGCCGCCTTCTCGGACATGTCGACCGAGTCGCTCACTGTCCACCTGATCGGGGACTCGACCATGTCCGAGAAGGCGCCGGACGAGCGCCCCGAAACCGGCTGGGGAATGCCGCTCGCCGACCGCTTCGACGCCGCGGTGACCGTCGAAAACTACGCCCGCAACGGGCGCAGCACCCGCACTTTCCTGGAGCAAGGGCGCTGGGATCCAGTGGTCGACGTCCTCACCGAGAACGACTACGTCTTCGTCCAGTTCGGCCACAACGACGATGTGCCCACGAAAGAGCAACACACGACCGAGGAGAACTTCGTCGCAAACCTCGAGAAGTTCGTCTCCGAGACCCGCGAGCACGGCGCGAAACCGGTGTTGCTCACGTCCATCGCGCGCCGCGAGTTCGACGCCGACGGGGTGCCGGTAGACACCCACGAAACCTACGCCGAGTTGACGCGGGAGGTCGCTCGGGCGCGAGACGTGCCGCTCGTCGACATGGACGAGCGGAGCCGGGCGCTCCTGCGCGAGCTTGGCCCGGAGGAGTCGAAAGCCCTCTTCAACCACCTCCCGGCGGGCGAACACCCCAACTATCCCGACGGCGTGACCGACGACACACACTTCAGCGAGCACGGGGCGGCCCGGATGGCCGATCTGGTGCTCGACGGGATCGAGGATCTGAACCTCGACCTGACCGACCACGTCGCGCGAGACAACCGGTAATCTGAGCGTTTCGGCCGAGATCGGCCGGCCGTGCCGTCACTCCGACTCCGCCTCGCACTGCGGGGGCGCTTCTCCGCTAAGGTGACCTTCCCAGAACGTCGGCCAATGCAAGACGACGAAGACGTTGTTGAGTCGCGTCCCGTCGAGGCTCGGTCGGAGCGTCTCGGTCCCGTTCGCCGTCTCGCGGGTGAACTCGTTTATGCTGGTGTTGACGCCGGTCGCGGTGACCGTGTCGTTCTCGACGTCGACGGTCCCGGACAGCTCCAGATAGAACTCCACGGTGTCGTTGTAGGCGAACACCGCGAGGTCGGACTCGCTCGCGTTCGCGGGGAGCCGGGACGGGTCGTAAGACATCGCGACGGTGGCGTCCGCGACGGTTCCGTTGGTGGTCACGCCGACGAACGCGGAGGCACGGGCGCAGCGAAGTACCGGATCGCGAGTGACGCCGGCCCCGGTGACGTCCGCGATCTCCGGCGTACCGATCGCCGACTGATTACCGGTCAGCGTCAGCTCGATTCCGAGCGACTCGTTGGCGACGGTGACCGTCTCGTAGCCCGGTGGCAACGGTGTCGCCGTGGCAGTGGGCGTCGCGGTCGCCGTGGCGTTCGGGGGTAAGGTCGGCGCGGCGGTCCCGGCGGGCGCGGTGGTGGCCGGCGCCTGCGTCGGGGTCGCGCCGCCGGGAGCGTTCGGACCGCCGGCGCTCGTGTTCGCGGTCGGCGTCCCCCCACCCCCGCCTCCGCCGAGGACGCCGCAGCCGGCGAGCAGGACCAGCGCGGCGACGAGCGTGACACGGAGGGCGGCCGCGGATCGGACAGCGCACATGGAACCGACGGGACGGTCCGCGGGCAAAAGTACTGCGGTCGGACGAGTGTCCGCGGACACAGAGCGCGTCAGACCAGCGTCTGACGGGGGCTTATAGCCGTTCCGCGGCTGGTATCGGGCAATGGCAGAGACCGAGTCGATAACCGTCGCGGAGGTCAGCGAGGGGCCGTGTGGGAGCGGCCGACCGGGCGAGTCCGTCGAACTCCCGGTCGTGGAACTGCTGACCGGCCGCGGCTTCGTCACCGGGAAATCGGGCGCGGGGAAGTCCAACTCCGCCAGCGTCATCACGGAGAAACTGCTGGACGCCGGGTTCGGGATGCTCATCGTCGACATCGACGGCGAGTACTACGGGCTCAAAGAGGAGTACGAGATCCTCCACGTCGGCGCCGACGACGAGTGCGACATCCAGGTCACGGTCGAACACGCCGAGAAGATCGCCTCGCTCGCGCTCGAGCAGAACGTGCCTATCATCCTCGATATGTCCTCCTTTCTCGACGAGGAGGACGGGCAGGAACTCCTGACGGCCGTCTCGCGACAACTCTTCGCGAAGGCCAAGAAGCTCAAACAGCCGTTCCTGATGCTCGTCGAGGAAGTCCACGAGTACATCCCGCAGAAAGGCAGCGTCGGCGAGTGCGGGAAGATGCTCATCAAGATCTCGAAGCGCGGGCGCAAGCACGGCCTCGGCATCGTCGGCATCAGCCAGCGCCCCGCCGACGTCAAAAAGGACTTCATCACCCAGTGCGACTGGCTGGTCTGGCACCGCCTGACCTGGAACAACGACACGAAAGTCGTCAAGCGGATCCTGGACGCCGACTACGCCGCGGAGGTCGAGGTGCTCGACGACGGCGAGGCGTTCATGATGACCGACTGGTCCGAGACCGTTCGTCGGGTCCAGTTCCACCGCAAGCAGACCTTCGACGCCGGCGCGACCCCCGGCCTCGACGACTTCGAGCGCCCGGACCTCAAGTCCGTCAGCGACGACCTCGTCTCCGAACTCCAGGAGATAAGCGAGGAGGAACAGGCCCGCGAGAACCGCATCGAGGAACTCCGCGAGGAACTCGACGAGAAGAACTCACGCATCGCCGAACTCGAGGCCGAACTGCAGGACGCCCGCGACATGCAGCGGATGGCCGACCAGTTCACCCAGGCGCTGGTCGACCACGTCGAGGGGGTCAACCCAGGCCGGACCGAGCAGGCGAAGATGCAGCGGTACCGACAGGTCGCGAACGGCGACGCGCCCGCGGAACCGAGCGGGAACGGTGCGAGTCCGTCGTCGAGCGGGAACGGTGCGAAAGCGAACAGTAACGGCGCCGGTGCGAACGGCGGCGCGGCGGCCGTCGATCCCGGCCTCGACGGTGCGTGGGGCGAGGAACCGCTTCCGGACGAGACGGCCCGCGAGGACGACGGCTACGACGACGCGGTGATGACGTGGGTCGGCGAAGGCGAGGACGGGTCCGACGAAGACACGCTGGAAGACGGGTCCGACGAACACACGCCGGAAGACGGGTCCGACGATTCGGGCGAGGATATCTCGTTCCCGGACGGAATCTTCGACGGAGTGGCCGATGGGGACGGCGAGGGACCGAGCGCGAACGGCGTCGCCGACGCGACGGCGGCGACTGGCGGTAGCGTCACCGACGGCGGGACGGCCGCGGCGAATGCGAGCGCCGACGGGCCGGCGTCGGCGGGCGTCACCCGCGGCTTCGCGGGCGTCGAGGAGAACCCGCTGGGCGACCGCGCGACGGACGCCTTCGAGCGCGGGACGACCGCCGCGGTCGACCCCGATGCGGTCGAGGAGGCCGCAGAGTTCACCAGTCGACTGGCCGACGACCTCCACGACCTCGACACGGTGACCCGGCAGATGCTGCGGTACTACCGCGACCACGGCCCGGGCACGCCGATGGACGCGCTGTTCTCGGCGGGCGGGTCCGACGACCGGACGAGCGCCTACGCTCGCAACCGCCGCCTCCGTGTGCGAGGACTGGTCGAACACGTCGGTCGCGGTCGCTACGACTACCGCCTGCCGGACCTCCTGCGCGAGCGCACCGACAGCGACAGCGTCGCTCCCTTCCTCGAACAGGTCGAGCGCGTCCTCGACGGCGACGCCGGCCACTTCAGCGACGGCGAGGACTGAGTCCGGACGGTCGGGACCACCGACGGCTCCGCGACGGGACATGATTTTTCCCGTCGCACACTCACTGGCGTGATATGGGCGAACAGACCCTCCAGACTCGACTCGACCGAATCGAGCGATTGCTGTATCTGGTCCTCGTCCTCGCTGCGGGCCCGTACGTCTTCGGGGTCGCCGAAGTTGTCGGCTACTGGACCGCCGGCGTGGTCGGCGCCGCCCTCGCAGTCGTCGCGTTCGCCGCGGTCGCCTCCTCGCGTCGGCGGGACCGCAGCGTAACTGGACAGTAACGACTCGAGACGGGACAGAAAGCTGGATGGGACCGGACGGGACGCGGTGGGACGAGACCGGACAGGACGCCTACGTCAGCGGTTCGACCAGGTCTTCGAGGGCCGCCCGCGGGTCGTCGGCCTTGGCGACGCCGCTCGCGAGGAGAACCCCGGTAGCGCCGAGGTCGCCCGCCGCGTCGAGGTCGTCGCCGGTGGAGATGCCGGCGCCGCAGAACACGTCGACGCTCTCGTCGACGGCCGCCGCGGCCTCGACGGCGTCGGTGACGATGTCGGGGTCGGCCTTGCTGACCGGCGTGCCGGTCCCGATGAGTTCGGGCGGTTCGACGGCGACGGCGTCGGGGCCGAGCGCCGCCGCGGCGCCGACCTGGTCGGGGTTGTTGGCACAGACCACGGTCTCGAGATCGACGCGGTCGGCCGCGTCGAGCGCGGCGTCGATGTCGGCGAGTTTCAGCCGGTTCTCGGAGTGATTCAGGAGCGTGCCGACCGCGCCCGCGTCGGCGACGGCCTCGGCGAGCGTGCTCCCTGTGTGACTGCCGTGCGCGTTGGGACTGACGTGCTGGGCCCACGTCTCGACGCCCGTCTCTGCGACGGCCGCGAGGTGGGCGGCCTGCGGCGCGACGGCGATGCGGACGCCGGAGTCCTCGCTCACGTCGCGTGCGGCGCGCGCGACGGCGACCGGGTCACACGGGTAGGCCTTCAGATTGACCAGAACGAACATACCGGACGGTGGGCGCCCCGCGGGTTATAGATTGCGCGTGGGAGCGCGCTGATCCCGGCAGCGACCGGCCGTCGAGAGAGGGTGAACGTTAAGACTGTGCCCTCCAAATCGGGAGTCGTTGTGACACAGGGGACGGAGACGGACGCGGCCGCCCGGGAGCGCGGGACGGTGCTGGTCGTCGAGGACGAGGACCACCTGGCCGACCTCTACACGGACTACCTCGCCGGCGAGTACGACGTGCGGACGGCCTACGGCGGGATCGAGGCCATGGACATGCTGGCGCCGGATCTGGACGTCGTCTTGCTCGACCGACGGATGCCCGTCGTTTCGGGGAACGAGGTCCTCGCGGATATCGAGGAGCGCGGCCTCCAGTGTCGCGTCGCCATGGTGACCGCGGTCGACCCCGACTTCGACATCATCGACATGGGCTGTGACGACTACATCGTCAAGCCGGTCACCAGAGACGCCCTCCGGGACGTCGTCGGGCGGCTGATGAAGATCGCCGAGTACAACGACCGGATGCGCGACCTGACGGCGAAGAAGCTCAAGCGCAACGTCCTCCAGGTCGAGAAGTCGGCCGCCGAACTCGAGGGGAGCGAGGAGTTCCGGCGTCTCCAGGACGAGATCGCCTCCATCGAGGACCAGATCGACGACATCGCCGACGAACTCGGGACCGAATACCTCAAGCGCGACCTCTGACCGGTCGACACGCGGAAACGCGCGTTCGGAGACCGGCTCAGGAGTCTTTCCGCTCGACCACGTCGCCGAGCGTGTACTCGCCGGTGGAGGTGTCGCTCTCCCACTCGGTCTCCTCGGCGCTCCCGCCCGCCGAGAGGTCGATACCGAGCGCCTTCTCGAGCTTGCGCTGAACTTCGTCGCTGGGGAGCGTGTCGCCGCGTTCGATCTTCCGGATGAGACTCGCCTTCTCGTTGAGCTGGCGGGCCAGGTCCTCCTGGCTCAGTCCCGCGGACTCGCGGCCAGAGCGAACGATCTCGTCGTAGTCCTGTGCGAGTTCGTCCATCTCGTCGAACATGTCCTTGCGACGACCGCCGGAGCCGCCTCCGCCGGAACTCGACGACGAGGACGAGCCCGACGATGAGGAACTGCTCGACGACGATGACGTCGAGTACTTGGTCGACGTGCTCGACGATCCGGTGTCCTGTTTGACCTCGGTTCCGAAGTCCGTACACTCGTCGCAGACGTCGAGTTCCGCCCCCTCGATCTTCACGCGGTTGGGGGAGCTCGTCTCCTTCCCGCACATCTCACACTGGACCATGCCACTGGGTTGGCCGTGCCCGCTGATAAAGCCTGCGTGCCTGCGAAACCGTCGCACGGGTCCGCCGACCGCGTCGGGTCCCGGAAGGTGCCACCGGCGAGGCAGCTTTTTGCACGGTGGGGCCGTGGGTTCGCGCATGGAACGGAGACCGCTCGGCGACACGGGCCAGGAGAGCAGCGTCCTCACCTTCGGTGCCATCGCGCTCGACCACCTCCAACAGGACGCGGCCACCGAGATGACCCACGAGGTCCTCGACCGCGGCGTCAACCACGTAGACGTCGCGCCGCAGTACGGCACCGCCGAGGTGAAACTCGCGCCGGCGCTCGAAACGCGCCGCGACGAGGTCTTTCTCGGGTGCAAGACGCTCGAACGCGGCTACGAGGGCGCCCGGGAGAAACTGGAGGAGTCGCTCGAGCGACTCGGCGTCGACCACATCGACCTCTACCAGTTCCACGCCGTGACCGAGCGCGAGGAGATCGACCAGATAACCGCCGACGACGGTGCGCTGCGGGCTTACCGCGAGGCGCAGGAGGAGGGCATCATCGACCACATCGGACTGACGAGCCACGGCACGCCCGCCGTGATCCGCGACGCGGTCGAGCGGATCCCCGACCTGGAGACGCTGATGTTCCCCGTGAACGCGACCGTGGCCGCGAAAGCCGACGCCGAACACGCCTACCTAAATCTCGCGAGCGAGATGCGCGACCGGGGACTGGGCGTGATCGCTATCAAGACGTTCGCGAAACAGCCCTGGCCCGAGGACATGCCCGACGACGAACGCCCGTACGAGACGTGGTACGAGCCGTACGACGACCCCACCGACCTCGCGGAGTGTCTCCGATTCACCGCCTCGCAGGACGTGACGACGCTGACCAACGCCGGCGACCCGCGCCTCGTCGACGACATCGTCGAGGCCGCCGAGAACTTCGAGCCGATGAGCGACGCGGAGCAGTCGGCCCTGATCGACGAACGCCGAACCGAGGAGTCACCGGTCCCCGCCGACCTCGACTGATCGTCGGACACCCGCGTCGCGACCCGTCACGCCGGCCGGAGGTGCGGGAGGTTCGCGGGTCTCCGACCGAACTTTCATGCGTGAGCCACCCCACCGTTCGGGTATGGCAGACCTGCTCTCGGACGAGGAGATCGAGGCACAGCTCCCCGACGGCTGGGACCGCGACGGCGACGAGATCGTCCGGACCTACGAGTTCGACGCGTACCTCGACGGCGTCGGCTTCGCGTCGGGCATCGCCGGCCTCGCACAGGAGGCGTTCCACCACCCCGAGATCACCATCGGCTGGCGCGAGGTCGAGGTCCGCCTCACGACCCACGACGCCGGCGGGATCACCGAGAACGACACCGACCTCGCCGCGCGCTTCGACGAACTCGCCGATTGAGGTGAGCGGCCGTTTCGTCGCCGCTCCGTCTCACCAGAACCGCTCGACAGCGCCTCGGCCATCACGATTTCGGGTTCGATACCGCCGCCGGAAAGCACTTACTACTCGACGGCATACATACACAGTCCGATGGCAAGTGACGCGTACGACTTCTGGCTGTTCGACCTCGACGGGACGGTCGTCGACGTCGAGCGGTCCTACGCCCGGTCGGTCGTCGGTGAAGTCGGCGACCGGCTCGGCGTCGGGTTCTCCCCGGCGGACGCCGACCGCCTCTGGTGGGGCGCCGGCGGCGCCCGCGAGCGAGTCCTCGACGGCGCCGGCGTCGACCCGACGGCGTTCTGGGACACCTTCCACGAGGTCGAGGACCCGCTGGCCCGCGCAGAGTCGACGTACGTCTACGACGACGCCGCGCGCTTTCTCACGGCCCTCGACGGCCCGGTCGGCCTCGTGACCCACTGTCAGGCCTACCTTACCGACCCGGTGCTCGGGTATCACGACATCCGCGACTGGTTCGACGCCGTGGTCTGTTGCTCCGACGAGACCGGGTGGAAGCCCGACCCGACGCCGGTCGAACTCGCGATGAGCGACCTCGCCGTCGGCTTCGGCGACCACTCCGGCGCTCTCGCCGGCGACAACCCCTCCGACGTCGGCGCCGCGTGGAACGCCGGCCTCGACGCCGTCCACGTCGAACGTTCGGACCCGGTCGAGCGCGGCCACTGCGTCCTCGGCGACCACCGGATCGAGGCGTTCGACGACCTGTAGCTGGCCGCTGAACCACAGACGGCAGACTCAATCGAGCGCGTACCCGTCGAGGTCAGCGAACGCGTCGAGATACCTGTCGAGCAGCGCGTCCAGTTCGCGGACGCTCGCCTTCTCGATCCGGTCGGGGTTCGCGAGGACGCGGACGGACTGGGTACCGAGCGGAACGAACCCGAGGTCGAGTTTCGCGGCGGTGGCTCGCAGGCCGAGGCCGGCGTCGGCGTCGCCGGCAGCCACCGACCTCGCGGGGCTCTCGAAGGCCCGCGCGTTCAGGTCGAAGCCGGCGATAGCGTCGGTGACAGCGCGGCGGTCCACGCCGCGATTCTCTGCGAGGTCGGCGAGCGCGTCGCTCAGGCTGGTCCGCAATCCGGAGTCTGTGCCGCGGTTGACGAACGCGAGATCGCGGTCGACGAGGTCCGCGAGGCCGGCGACGTCCTGCGGGTTTCCGGCGGGAACGACCAGTCCCCACTCGCGGGTCCAGCCACCGATATCGACCGGTGGCCGTCCGTCGACGGAGACCTCCTCGTCCAGCGGGCCGGCGACGACGGCCACGTCGGGGACGCCGTCGCGCAGTTGTCGCAATCCGCCACGGGACCCGCGGGCGAGGTATCGGGGACGGTCGAGCCGATCGAGCAGCGCGGACAGGGCGGGGTCGTCCTCACCGACGGCGAGCAACGTCGGGGGGCGCACGTCCGGCGAGAACAGCTCGACCGTCACCCGCTCGCCGGCGGTGAGCGCGTTCGTGTCCGCGGGCACGTCGACGACGCCGTCGGCCTCGGTCAGCGTCGTCGTCGCGCCGCTGCCCTTGTCGACCGGGTAGACGAGCGGCGGCTGATCGGTCGCGTCGTCCGAGCCGTCCGGGCCGTCTTCTTCCTCCACGAGTCCGACGGCGAGCAAGCGGCGTCGCCCCTCCTCGGTGCGCTCGTCGAGAGCCATCCGACCCTCGACGCTCGCGGTCCGGGGTTCGGGCAGGCCAGCGGCGTCACGAATCGCGGGCGCGACGAAGGTGCGGAAGATGGTCAGCGCGGAGACGGGATAGCCCGGGAGCCCGACGTACGCCGCCGAGCCGATCTCGCCGACGAGCATGGGCTTGCCGGGCTTGATCGCGACGCCGTGGAGCAGGAGGTCGCCGCGCTCCTCGATGACGCGATACACCACGTCGACGGCGCTCGCGCTCGTCGACCCCGAGGTCAGGACGAGGTCGCACTCCTCGGCGGCCTCGGTGAGCACGCGCTCCATCTCGGCCATGTCGTCGCCGACGTGGGGGTAGACCTCGGGCTCGCCGCCCGCCTCCGCGACCGCGGACGCGACGGTGTAGGTGTTCACGTCGTAGATCTGGCCCGCGCCGCTGTTCAGGTCCTCGCCGGGCCGAACGAGCTCGTCGCCGGTCGAGACGATCGCCACCGTGGGCGCGGCGCGGACCGGTACCTCCTCGACGCCGAGCGCGGAGAGCAGGCCGATCTCGCGCGGTGTCAGGTGACGACCGGGACCGAGCGCGCGCTCGCCAGCGGCCACGTCCGCGCCCGCGAGCATGACGTTCTCGCCCGGTGTCACCGCCGTCTCGACGGCGACGCGGCGCTGGTTCGCGCCACCCTCACCCTCTCCGTCGCCACCGTCTCCATCGCCGCCGCCTCCGTCGCCACCGTCTCCATCGCCGCCGCCTCCGTCGCCACCGCCTCCGTCGCCGCCGCCTCCGTCGCCACCGCCTCCGTCGCCGCCGTTCCCCACTGCTCGCGTCCGCTCGACGATCACGACCGCGTCGGCGCCTTTCGGCATGACCGCTCCCGTCGATATCTCCACGGCTTCACCCGGTTCGACGGTCACGTCGGGCGCCTCGCCGGCGTGGACGCTGCCGACGACCGGGAGGACGACGGGGTCGCCGTCGGTCGTCTCTCCGAGTGTGGGGCCGGTCGCGTCGGCGCCGTAGGTGTCGCGGGCACGCACCGCGTAGCCGTCCATCGCCGCGCGGTCGAACCCCGGTACGTCCAGCGTCGCGTCGACGCGCTCGGCGAGGACGCGGCCGCTCGCGTCCGAGAGCGGGACGCGCTCCGTGCCCCCCGAGAGGTCGAGGTCGTCGACCACCTCGCGGGCGCGCTCCGGGTCTGCGAGATCGCGGAACTCCTTGCGCTCGCTCATAGGGGAGTCTCCGGCGCCGCGACGGTAACGGTTTCGCCGGCGGCCGCGCCCGCCGACGGGGCGGCGACCGTCACCCAGCCGTCCGCCCGCGCCGCGGTCGCCCGCGTCACCGTCGCCGGCGTCGCCAGCGGCTCGACTGTCGGCGCCGCCGTGGTGTCACCGTCCGCCCGCTCGACCGCTACCGGTACGACCGTCTCGATCCCGCGCTCGCTGTCGATACGATTCGCGAGTCGCCCCTCCGTCGTCGGCGTCTTCAGGTCGCCGCGACCGGCCAGCCGGGAGACTGCAGGGCCGGCCAGCGAGACCGCGGCGACGAGACAGCCGACTGGGTCACCCGGTAGCACGACCACGGGGCGCTCGCGGACGACGGCGAACCCGGCGGATCCGCCGGGTTCGAGCGCCACGCCGCGAGCGTAGACCTCGCCGAGGTCGGCGAGCACGTCGTAGATCCGGTCGTTCGACCCACCGCCCGTGCCGCCGGTCGTGACGAGCAGGTCCTTCGTGAGGTCGCGCTCGACGGCCGCCCGCAGGGCGTGGCGGTCCGTCTCGACCGCATCCCGGTAGGTCACTTTTCCGCCCCATCGTTCGACGAGCGCCGAGAGCGTCCGGCCGTTCGTCTCCACCGCTTCGCCGGGAGTCGGGTCGCCAGCGACGAGTCCGTCACCGGTCGGGACGATCCCGACCGCGGGCCGCTGGACCGCCTCGACCCGCGTCCGCCCGACCGCGACGCACAGGGCGGGATCCGAGGGCCGGAGCCGTCGCCCGGCCGCGAAGACCGTCTCGCCCGCCTCGAACTCCGTCCCCGAGGGGTCGACGCCCGCGCCGGGTTCGACGGGCGTTGTCAGCGAGATCCGCTCGTCGGGGTCGTCGACGCTCTCGAGGTCGGGGCCCTTCCGTTCGACGGCGGCCGCGGGGACCACTGCGTCGGCACTTTCGGGGAGTTCGTCGCCCGGTTCGACGGGGACGGCGCGGCGCTCCGGGGCGGTGCCGTCGACTGTTTTCGGGGTGAACAGGACGGGGTGGTCCGCGCTCGCGTCGCTCGTCGCCGCGGCACTGACCGCGAAGCCGTCGACGGTCACGCGGTCGTAGTGCGGCAACGAGCGTCGAGCGGTGACAGCCTCCGCGAGGGGGCGTCCGAGAGCCGTCCCGACCGGGAGCCGTTCGGTGCGCTCGACGGCCTCGACTGCCTCGGCGATCCGCTCGCAGACCGCCGCGACGGCCGCGCGCTCGCCCGTCCCCATCGACTGTCCCCGACCCGTCCCGGACTCGTCGTTCATGCGTCCGCTTTCCTCGCCGGCGGGATAAACGGTGGGTCGTACCCCGGACGGGCGACGAAGTCGTGCGATCGTCACGGGACGGGAGAGACCGCGAGACGCCACGGGCGACTGAGAACCGACCGCGGCCTTTTTCGCCTTCCCATCCTAACGACCGTACATGTCAACGTTGCGTGACGCGTTGCGGGACCTCCCGGACGCGGTTTTCGCCGACGTGCTGGAGAGCGAGGACGCGTACCGCCTGGTGATCGACCTGCCGGGCGCGAGCGCGTCCACGGTCGACGCGACGGTCGAGGGCAACCGGCTCACTATCGAAGCCCGTCGAGAGAAGTCGGTGCCGATGGAGTTCGACTACGTCGAGGAAGAGCGGTCGCTCTTTCTCGACGTGGAGTTGCCGCTGCCGCCGGGCGTGACCGGCGCCGGCGCCGACGGGTCGATCGAACGCGGCGTCCTCGAACTCACGCTCCCGAAGGCCGAGGCCACGCCGGCAACCACGGTCCCCATCGACGAGTGAGTCGAGGAGGACGTCCCCGGTGAACCCACGCGCGTACTGGCGGTTCGTGGTCGTCGCCCGTCGGTTCCTGCCGCTCCTGCTCGCCTACGCCCGGGACCGCAAGCGGTTTCTCTTCTTCGGGGGTAGCCGGCGGGTCACCGCCGAGCAGCGCCGCAAGCGGGCCCGCACGCTGCTCGACACCTTGCTCACGCTCGGCCCGACGTTCATCAAACTCGGCCAGCTCCTGTCGACACGTCCGGACATCCTGCCGCCGGAGTACATCGACGAACTCGAGGAGCTCCAGGACCGCGTCCCGCCCGCCGAATGGGCGGCCGCTCGCGAGGTGATCGAAGCCGAACTCGGGCCGGTCGACGACGTGTTCGACGACTTCGAGACCGAAGCTATCAGCGGCGCGAGCCTCGGGCAGGTCTACCGCGCTCGTACCGCGAACGGCGCCGTCGCGGTGAAGGTTCGCCGCCCCGGCGTCAAGGACCTGGTCGAGTCGGACCTGCGAGTCATCCGCTGGTCCCTGCCGATACTGATGTACTTCGTCGACCGGACGCGGGCGTTCTCGCTGGAGACGCTCGCCGACGAGTTCGACAAGACGATCCGCGAGGAGATGGACTACGGCCGCGAGGCCGAGATGCTAGAGGAGATCAAGGCGAATTTCGAGGGCGACGACCAGATCCGTATCCCGAGCACCGATCCCCATCGGTCTACCGCCCGCGTGCTCACGATGGAGTACGTCCCGGGGACGAAGATAACCGAGATCGAGGACCTCGACGACCTGGCGGTCGACAGGACGAAGCTGGCGGAGAAGCTCCAGCGGGCCTACCTCCAGATGATAGTCGAAGACGGCGTCTTCCACGCCGACCCGCATCCCGGGAACCTCGCCGTCCAGGACGACGGGACGCTCGTCTTCTACGACTTCGGGATGAGCGGCTACGTCGACCCGTTCATCCAGGAGAAGATCATCGACTTCTACGTCGCCGTCGCCAGACAGGACATCGACGGTATCCTCGACACGCTCGTCGAGATGGGGACCCTGAGCCCTGACGCCGATCGGAAGGTGATGAGCGACGTGCTCGAACTCGCCATCGCCGACGCACGCGGCGAGGACATCGAGCAGTACCGCGTCCAGCAGATCGTCCAGCAGGTCGAGGACACCATCTACGACTTCCCCTTTCGCCTGCCGGCGAACCTCGCGCTGGTCCTCCGGGTGGCAACCGTGGTCGAAGGGGTCTGTGTCACCCTCGACGAGGACTTCGACTTCATCGAGGTCGCGACCACGTATCTCCGCGAGGAGGGCTACCTCGCCGACACGGCCCGCGAGTACGTCCGTGACCGGGCGACCGAAGTCTCGGACGCCGGCCGCGCCGCGGTCCGGATCCCGACGAAACTCGACGAGGTGCTCACGCTCGCGACCAACGAGGACCTTCAGGTCGAGGTCGACCTGCGCGACTCCCAGAACCTCCTCGGTCGGTTCACCCGACGGCTCATCTACGGGTTCGTGCTCGCCAGCGGCGTCCTCTCGACGGCGTTTCTCTACGGCGTCCAGGAACCGCTCGCGGCAGCCGTGACGGCCCTCTTCACCGTCGCAGTCACGACGCTGCTGTTTTACTCCTACCGCAAGCGCCGCGGCATCCGCGCCCGGCCGCAGTTCACCCGACAGAGTCTGCGCGAGCGCCGCGAGGAGTGACGGCGTCTCCGGAGACCGGCTCCCCGGGCCGGTCCGACGGCGGCCCGTGGTTTTATACTGACAGTGCGATTACTGTTCGCAGATGGCACTGGATCGGTTCTCGCGCGGCGCGCTCCTGGCACTCGGCGGGTCCGTCGCCATGGCGCTCGGGTCGCCTCTCCCGTGGCTCGAGGCGACCATCCTCGCACGTAGGCGCTCGGCCACGGGCATCGAAATGGGCGCCGGTTGGGGCGTGCTGGTGGCGGCCGGGGTCGTCGCCGTCGCCGTCTACGCCGGGAGCGACGGCTGGTACCGACGCTTCGGCGTCGGCGCGCTGGGATTCCTGACCGCCGCCCTCGGCGTGCTGTACATCAACGAACCGGGCGCGCTCGCGGAATTCGACTCTGCGACGGAAGCGCTGATGACACGGGAGGGACTCCGACCGGCTATCGGCATCTACGTGGTTCTGGCCGGTGGCGTCCTCGTCGTGGCCGGTGCGCTCGAGGGCCTCGCTCCGTCACGAACCGGGGGCGAACAGACATCGGGGGACCGGCGCTCCGGTCGCGAAGACGGGAGCGCGCCGGCAAGTAGCGCCCCCGAAGAGTGATACCCCCGACGAGTGACACCCCGTCGGCGGGACGAAGACCGACGCACGCTTTTCCCGCTCGGGTCCAATGACCTCGCATGGACATCGAGCCGTTCGCGCTGGAGCGGTGGCTCGCGCGACACGAACACGGGACGGAGGTGAACCTCGGCGACAGCGGCGTCCGACCGCTGGCCGCCGACCGGTTCGAACTCGATCCCGGGACGCTGGGCTACGTCGTCCCGACCGACGGCGATCCCGACCTGCGCGCCGCGATCGGTGAGCGCTACGGCCGCTCGGCCGACGAGGTGCTCGTCACGTGCGGGACACAGGAGGCGAACCTGCTCGCCGTACTCTCGCTGGTCGACCGCGACGGCCACGCCGTCGTCGTGACGCCGACCTACCAGTCGCTGCACTCGCTGCCTGCGGCCGTCGGCGAGGTGACGCACGTCGACCTCTCCCCGCCGGACTGGGAACTCGACTTGGACGCCGTCGCGGACGCCATCCGGAACGACACCGACCTCGTCGTGGTCAACAACCCGAACAACCCGACCGGGAAGTACCACTCGCAGGAACGTATCGAAGCCGTCTACGACCTCGCGGCCGACGCCGACGCGTACCTGCTCTCCGACGAGGTCTATCGCCCGCTCGCACCGACGGACGAGCGCGTCGACCCCGTCGCGAGCATGGGCGAGCGGGGGATCAGCACCTGCGGTCTCTCGAAGGGATGGGGCCTGCCAGGACTGCGGATCGGCTGGCTCGTCGGGTCCGAGGCGGTCGTCGAGGACGCGTGGGGCTGGAAGGACTACACGACCATCGCGCCGCCCGCGGTGGGCCAGCACGTCGCGACGCAGGCGATCGACCGCGAGGCCGAGTTGCTGGCGGAGAACCGCGCACACGCCCGGGAGAACCGGGAGTTGCTCGACGCCTTCGTCGCCGACCACGGGCTCGACTGGCAGTATCCGGTCGGCGTGACCGGCTTCGTTTCCGTGCCCGAGCGGTTCGACTCGGGGGAGGACTTCGCGCTCCGACTCGTCGAGGAGGGCGTCGTGGTCGTCCCCGGTGAGACGTTCGACCGGCCCGAGTACGTTAGAGTCGGTTTCGGCGTCGAGACGGCGACGCTCCGCGAGGGACTGGAGCGGATCGGAGCGGTGATCGGAGGGGACGACTGACCAGTCGCTTCCGGCTCGAACGCTCGCGGCAGCCGGAACCGGGGCGTCAGGCGCGTTCCAAACCGTTTATACCGGTCGCTCGTTTACGGCGCGGTATGGCAACGAAGCAGGTCGAAGTGCGCGACCTCGACGAGGGGAGCTACGTCATGATCGACGACGTGGCCTGCAAGATCTACGCGTACAGTACGGCGAAACCGGGCAAACACGGTAGCGCGAAGGCGCGCGTCGAGGCCACAGGCGTCTTCGACGGGAAAAAGCGCAACCTCTCACAGCCCGTCGACGCCAAGATCCGCGTCCCGATCATCAACCGCAAGCAGGGACAGGTCGTCTCCGTCGACGGCGACGAGGCTCAGGTCATGGACCTGGAGACGTTCGACACCTTCACGCTCGCGCTTCCCGAGGACGTCTCGCTTTCGCCCGACGACGAGATCGAGTACCTCGAGATGGAGTCCCAGCGCAAGATCGTCTGATGTTCCCCGGCGCGGACGCCGACCCGGCCGACGCGGAGTACGTTCTCGTCGGCGCGCCGCTCGACGCCTCCACTTCCTTCGAGCCCGGCGCGCGGTTCGGCCCGGATCGCGTCCGTCGCTACGCCGAAGCCTTCGACGACTACGACCGTCGCACCGACAGCCGCTTCACCGACCTCGCCGTCGCCGACCGCGGGGACATCGGGCCGACCGCCGACACCGACGAGTACCTGACTTTCCTCCGCGGGACGCTCGCCGACGCCCGCGCCGACGGCGCGGTCCCCCTGCTCGTGGGCGGCGAACACACCGTCACCGTAGCGGGAGCCCGCGCCGTCGATCCGGACGTGTACGTCTGTCTCGACGCCCACCTCGACCTCCGGGAGTCCTACGCGGGCGACCCGCTGAGTCACGCGACGGTGACGCGCCACGCCCTCGACGTTGCCGATCGGGCGGTGGTCCTGGGCGCTCGCACCGGCAGCGAGGCCGAGTGGGATCGCGCGAGCGAGGCCGACGTGACCGTCGTCGAACCCGCCGCCGCGGGCGACTGGGTCCCCGACTTCGAGAACGAATCGGTCTATCTGAGCGTCGATATCGACGCCTTCGACCCAGGATTCGCGCCGGGGACCGGCACGAAGGAGCCGTTCGGGCTGACGCCGCGGGAGGGCCGCGACCTGGTCCGTCAGATAGCTCCGCGCGCCGACGGGTTCGACGTGGTCGAGGTCAACGACCGCGACGACGGCCAGGCGGCGGTGCTGGCGGCGAAACTGCTGCGCCGGTTCGTCTACGACCACGCCGACGCCCGATCGTAGCGCGGCGGACCCGAACAGGGTGGACGCGGACGCGGACCGACCCCATCACCGACCGTTTTACGTCGGTCGCTCGCGTCGGGCCGCACATGGACACGCTGTCCTCGTGTTACTTCTGTAGTACTGCGCTCGACGCCTCGCTCGACGAGTACCCGGTGGTACCGGACCGGCTCCGCACCGGCGGCTCCGGTCAGACGGTCGTGCTCTGTGACACCTGCGCCCGGAAACTCGACGCGATCTTGGAGTCCGTCGCGGACGCCGTCGAGGCCGGCGCAGCGAACACGGGCGCCGGGGGCACAGCCGCGACCGACGACGGTACTCAGGACGCTACCGAGACCGATCCGGACTCGCTCGAATCGACGCTCGGCGACGACGAGGACGTCCTGCGGTCGGTCGGCGGAAGCGACGCCGACCCGGACGAGACCGGCGGTGACGACAGAGACTCGAACAACGGTGACGGAGACGAGAGCGCGGGCGAAAAAGAGCGCACGTACACCCGTTCCCGTGGTGCCGGCTGGCAGCGCGACGAGAAATCGGGTCCCAGACCGGGATCGCTGCGGGACAGCAGCGACACAGACGAGAGAGAGCGCAAGTACAGCGATTCGCGCGGGGCGGGCTGGCGACGCGAGGACGATCAGCGGAACGAGACGAGCGACAGCACGAGCGAGTCCGACGGCCGCGGATCGTCGTCTTCGAGCGGTGATGCCGGCGACGAAACCGACGGAAACGACGGTAGCGGGAGCGGTGGGAACAGCGGGAGTAGCGGGAGCGGAGGGAGTAGCGGGAGCGGAGGGAGTAGCGGGAACGAGGAGAGCGGTGGAGAGGACACGCCGGACATCTCGATGACGCGCCTGGAGAACACGAAGGTGATGCGCCTCCTCGAGAACCGGGAGTTCCCGGTCGACAAGGAGGAGTTCGTCACCGTCGCCGCGAGCGCCTACCAGATCTCCCGTGACGACTGCGAGAAGGTGCTCGACCTGGCGGTGCAACACGAGCTCATCCATGAGAAGGACGGCCAGCTCGTCGGCGGCGAGCTGTAGCGACGGGTCGTTTTCGACCCTCGAGACGCGATTCACCGCTCACCCGCGACCCGCAACCACTACGGCCCCGACGGGTCAAGCGCCGGTATGGATCTCACCACGCTGTGCGGACGTTTCGACGAGCGACTCGGGCTCGCAGAGTACGCCGACGTCGACGCGAGCGCGAACGGCCTCCAGGTCGGGCCCGACGAGAAAGCCGTCGAGACGGTCGCGTTCGCCGTCGACGGCGTCGAAGCCACGGCAGAGGCCGCGGCCGAGCGCGGCGCCGACCTGCTCGTCGTCCACCACGGCGTCTCCTTCGGCGGCATCGAGCGCGTGACCGGCCGCCAGTACGGTCGGATCGCGCCGCTCGTCGAGAACGACGTGGCGCTCTACGCGGCGCACCTCCCGCTCGATGGGCACCAGCAACTCGGCAACGCCGCCGGGGTCGCGGACGTGATCGGCCTCGAAGACCGCGAACCGTTCGGCGAACTCGGCCCCGTCAATATCGGCCAGCGCGGTCGCCTGCCCGACCCCGTCGCCCGCGGCGAACTGGCCGAGACACTGGCCGCCGAGCTCGACACAGGCGGGCGCCCGGTGCCGGTGCTCGACTCCGGTCCCGAGACGGTCGAGGACGTGGCCATCGTGACCGGCGCGGGCGCTGACTGGCTCGACGAGGCCGTCGAGTCGGGCGCCGACGCCCTGGTCATCGGCGAGGGGAAACACCGACTCTACCACGAGGCCCGCGAAGCGGGGATCAACGTCTACCTCGCCGGCCACTACGCGACCGAGACGTTCGGCGTCCGCGCCCTGCGGGATATCGTCGCGGAGTGGGGTCTGGAGACGACCTACCTCGAGCATCCGACGGGGCTGTAGACCGGGACGGCGCGCGGTTTCGGAACACGTTCCGAATGGCTTCCGTCCGTTAGTCCTCTTCCGGCACACGATGGTCCTCGATCAGCGGAACGATCTGATCCCGGACGACATCCGCGTCGACGCTGTACCAGCCGCCGATCGACACGTCGCTGCCGAAGTTCATCGAGATTCCCCCGTCATCGCCGACCTCGTTGGCGGTCACCAGCGGAACGATTTCGCCCTCGACCGCTGACCGCTCGACCGGGATCCACCCGCCGAACTCTGCCCCCGCCCCCGATCCCAGGTAGACTTTGGACGAACTGGATTCCGGGTCGAACTCCTGCCGGCGGACGTACCGGCTTTCGATGACCTCGAACAGGTCGGATTCCGCGATCTCGACCCCGTCCTCGTCGAGGAGGGCGTCTACTTCCTCCGGGTCGATCGTTTCGCTCGTCACGCGCTCGACCGGCACGCCGTGCTCGCGGAGCACCGACTCGACGGTTTCGTCGTCCCGCAGGGATCGACGGCGGCGGCTCGCCCCCGCTACCGATCCGACCTCGCCGGCGGCCGTCTCGTTCGGTTCGAGGCGGGAGGTGAGTTCGTCGCGCGCGGCTTTGCGTTGGTCCTCGACCGCCGATTTCGCCTTCGAGAGCACGGCGTAGCTGTCGGCCAGCGCCGCCGTCTCCAGGCCCGAGAGGTCGTCGGGATCGGCCGATTCCAGTTCTGTGACGGTCTCGGCGAGGTCCTGCACGACGGCGGGTGGGCGTTCGGCGTCGATCGATGGTTCGGCGTCGGTCGAACCGTCGGACTGCGATCCCGAATCCGATTCCGGGTCCGGTTCGGACTCCTCAATCGGCTCTTCCGGGACCGAGCGCTCGTCGTAGACGCGGGCGCAGAACGCGCGGTCGGCGAGCAGCGACTGGACCGCATCCCGAGACGGTTCGGCCGCACCGGGGCCCGACCCGGTCAGCACGGCCAGCACGGCCCGGTTGTCCAGATCGTAGCCGGCGACCTCCTCCCGGATCGAATCGAGCGTCGTCGATTCGGTGACGTCCCACTCGACCGCGGTGAACGGGCGCACGTCGAGTTCGTGACGGGTGACCCACACACCGCCGTCGGTCACCGCGTACTCGTTGACGCCGCGTGCGGGCGGGTCTTCGCGGACCGTCGACTTCGAGAGGACGTGCTCGACGCTGCCGGGGTCGAGCAGTCGCATTCGATACCGGTCGTCGCGGACCGGGTCGGTGCGCTTGCCCGCGAGGACCGCCGCGGGCCGGGTCGGCGACCGGTCCGCGATCGCCTCGACCGCTGCCGCGCTGGGGTCGGCCAGCCCGAGGTCACCGCAGGCGACCAGCAGGCTGTCCGCGTCGGCGAAGTCATCGGCACCCAACCCCTCCAGAGCCGTCTCCGGGTCCGAATCCGCATCGACGCCGACCAGCGTGACGCCGTCGCCGATCGCAACCGCTTCGCCGCCGATCGGGGTGAGCAGGCCGCTCGTCGTCAGGCTCTTCAGGACCGTCGACCGGCACTCGACCTCCTTGGGTCCGCAGACGAGATAGAAGGGGATCGCCTCGTCCCGGAGCCGTGCGAGTTCCGTCTGCAGGTCCGAGACCGTCTCCCGGTCGGGCGACCCGCGCTGGAACAGTCGTCCCGTGTGTACGACCGCATCCACTCCCCGGTCGATCGCGATACCGATCGCCTGCGAGAAGGCGTCGAGGTAATCGGACTTGCGGGCCTCGCGACCCATGTTCCGCCGGCCGAGCGTCGTCTTCCCGACGTGCAGGATCGAGGCGTCGGGGTCGCTGTCCGCGACCGACTCGTTCGTGGCCTCGCGGTCGATCGACGCGTCGGTTTCGGTAGCGTCGGTCGCCGAGGCGGTCTCTCTGTGTCGTTTCTCGATCGAATCGAGGTCGTCGACCGAGAGGCGGCCGTCCAGCGCCGACCACGCGATAACGTCCTCGAACCGATCCCGGTCCCGACTGTCGACGGCGCATCGTTCGAGGTACGTCGCGAGGGCCGCCGCCTCGTCGTCGTCCATCTTCGTCAGTCTGTCCGGGGCCGCCAGGTCGTCGGCGATCGGACCGGTGGTGTTCGGTAACTGCACGTCGCCGACGATGGCCAGGGATTTGAACAGGTACCAGGGCACGACGTCGCCGGGGCCGTAGCCGTGGCCCCTGAGCAGGTCGGCCGCCTCTCGGCGCAGCGAGAACGTGTAGCGACCGCTCGGGAACGACGCGTCGATGCGGAGGTCACCATCCTGCTTCCGGACCAGTTCCGGGGGTTTCGCCATCTCGGTGTCGGATACCGCGGCTCCGTACTAGTAGTTGATCACCGGGCGGGCCCCGTTCCTGGGCGGCGAGCGGCCGACGCGTGTCACTGTCTCGCATCCGACGTGTGATCTGTGAATCGGTCACAGGGTGCTCGATTCGGTCGAGAACGGCCGATCGGACGTACCGGATTGGAAACCCTTTAGCCCGCGCTCGGGAACGGAGTGGTAATGAGCTATCGCATCGGTCTCGTCGGCAAGCCCTCGGTGGGCAAGTCGACGCTGTTCAACGCGGCGACGATGAACGACGTGCCCGAGGGGGCCTACCCGTTCACGACCATCGACCCGAGCGTCGGCGAGGCGTACGTCCGCGTCGACTGCGCGGCGCCGGAGTTCGACCACTCCTGCACCCCGAACCACGGCTACTGCGACGACGGCGTCCGCTTCGTCCCGACCAAACTGGTCGACGTGGCCGGTCTCGTCCCCGGTGCCCACGAGGGTCGCGGACTGGGCAACCAGTTCCTCTCGGACCTGAACGAGACGGACGTGCTCGTCCACGTCGTCGACTTCGCCGGCGAGACGGACATCGAGGGGGAGGCCACGGAGGGCCACGACCCCCGCGAGGACATCGACTTCCTCGAGGAAGAACTGGACATGTGGTACCTCGACATCCTCGAGAAAGGTATCGAGCGCTATCGCTCGGGCTACCACGGCGAGGAGCGAGATATCGAGGTCGACCTCGCGGAGCAGATGAGCGCGTTCGGCATCTCCGACGAGGAGATAAAGCAGGTCCTGCTCTCGCAGGGGCTGGACCTGGACCCCGACGCGTGGACGGAGAGCGACCGCGAAGCGCTGGCCCGCGAGATCCGGATGCGGACGAAGCCGATGGTCGTCGCCGCCAACAAGATGGACAAACCGGAGGCCCAGGCGAACTTCGAGGAGATCACGAGCGACTCCGACTACGACCACCTCACCTTCGTTCCGGTCTCGGCCCACGCGGAAAAGGCGCTCAAGACCGCGAGCGAGAACGATGTGGTCGACTACCGGCCGGGCGACGCGGACTTCGAGCTGGTCGGTGACGTGAGCGAGGAGCAGGAAGCGGGTCTCGACGCTATCGGGGAGTTCGTCGACGAGTACGGCGGGACGGGAGTCCAGCGAGTCCTCGAACGGGCGCTGTTCGACGTGCTCGACGCCATCGCCGTCTTCCCCGGCGCGGAGCAACCGCAGGACGACGGCACGTTCCTCCAGGACTGTTTCGTTCTCCCGGACGGATCGACGGCCGAAGACTTCGCCTATTTCCTGCACACCGACATCGGCGAGGGGTTCCTCCACGCGACGGACGTGCGCTCGGGCCGGCAGGTCGGCGCCGACCGCGAACTCGACCACCGCGACGTGGTCGAGATCACGACGACGAACTGAGACGGGAGCGGCGCGGCGACCCACCACGGAACGAGTGCGAAGCCGGAGTCGCCGCAAATCGCACGTGGACTAACGGCGGCGTGTGCAGTCGCGCAGGCGGTGGGCTCAGGCGCGCAGCGATTCTCGTCCGGTGGACTCCTCGACCAGTACCGTCCCATCGTCGATGACGGTCACCTCGTGAGCCGGGAGGTCGAACGTGACCGTCCACGCGGAGCCACTGTGTCGCGCGAGCTGCGAGAGCGCGTCGAGGTCGACGTACTCTCCGATCGCGATGTCCAGGTCGGACGGCTCGACGTTCTCCGCGTCGGCGACCGCCTCGACGACGTCGATCGCTATGTCTCTGGTCACACCGAACGTATCGGTCCGACGGGTAAATGACCACACCCACGATAGTGAGGTCTTTCATTCGCGCACACGACCCGAACTGGGTATCCGAAGTCCGTGCCGGGAGATTCAAGCCACACGCTCCCGACCCCACTCGCATGGCATCGCCCGCGTACGACGGTATCGCGACTCACGACGACCTCGTGGCGTGGTCGCGGGCGTACTGCCGCGAGGTCCGCCGCGAGCGGTTCGTCGACGTTCGATTCGACCTCGTGGAGTGGGCGGTCTCGACGCGGGCCAAGCGCCGCGCGGCCGCCGTGAAGCGCCCGAAGATCGAGGGCGCCGAAGTGGGGAGTCCGATGGACTGGGACACCGCCCGAACGGTCGACGGGCGGAGCGCCGATGGCCGGCCGTTCCCGGCGACGCTCTCGCTGACCTGGGACGCCTTCGCGGCGTTCGACCGCGAGGGCTGGGAATCGATCCTGCGCCACGAACTGATCCACCTCGAACAGTACCAGCACAGCGGGACGACGGGCCACGGCCCGGCGTTCAGATCGCGCGCCGCGGAACTGGACACCGAGGTCCGCTGCGAGACGTTCACCGACCCGAAGTACGTGCTCCGGTGCGAGGACTGTGACGGCGTGGTCGCGCGGCGCTATCGCGACTGCAAGATCGTCTCCCGGTCCTCGGAGTACCAGTCGTCGTGTTGCGGCGCCGCGCTGGTCGTGGAGTAGGGCGCATCGAACGCACGAGGTCCCGGTTTCGATCTGTTTCTCAGTACGCGTGCACACTGACCGGAGAAATCTCCAACAGGGATCGGTGATGACTCCAGCACCGCGCTGGATACAGCGCGTGTCTCCGTCAGGGCTCTCGAAACGCATCACCGAATGCCATTCGACGGGATCGAGCCACTACAATACCTCTGTCGAGACGGCCCCCAACACGAGAGCTTTCTATATCGGAATTCTGTATCCTAGTAGTATGGAAGACCCACCGGACCACAAGAGTGCAGTGCGCAGAGAGTTCACGAAACAGGCGAGTGACTATGCAGAAAGCGATATACTCACCGACCCCGAGAAAATCGATTCGTTGATTCAGGCAACTGGCCCGTCTTCCGGAGCACGCGTCCTCGAAATTGCGACGGGACCAGGGCACGTCGCGCTCGGATTCGCGGAGGAATGCGACCAGGTCACTGGAATTGACATAACGGAAGCACAGCTGGAAATTGCCAGAGAAAAGTCAAAAGAGCGCGGTGTTGATAACGTGCATTTCGAGAAAGGGGATGCGGAAGATCTCCCGCACCAGGACGACAGTTTCGATATAGTGGTGTGCCGCCTGGCTTTCCATCACTTCGAAGACCCGGCAGTTGTCGTAGAGGAGATGTCGCGAGTCTGTCGTCCGGATGGGACGATCGCGGTCGACGACATCATCGCAAGCGAATTGCCTCCGCGAGCGTCATATCAGAACGAATTCGAAAGGCTCCGGGACCCATCACACGTTCGCGCCCTCCCGTTAAGTGAAATCATAGCACTGTTCAGTCAGTCGAAGATCGAAGTCACAGACGTGTTTTCCAGTACGAACGTCCAGGAAGTAGAGCAGTGGCTCAGCCTGGCAAAAACACCGGAATCCCGCGCCGATGAGGTTCGTCGACTGATCGAAGAAGATGCGAGAGACGACCGAAGTGGGACTCGCCCCTTTTGGCAGGACGATACACTGTACTTCGCACAAAATACGGCGATAGTGGTTGGTCGTCGGTTACGTGATTCCAGACTCGGCGACAGACAGGTGACTGATCACCCCCGCTCGGGGTAAGGGTGACAGCGGACCGCTACGCGATGCAGTTCCACACCCGCTCTTCGTAATCGGGAACGAACCGAGTTCTCAGACGTGTCGACCGGTCAGTTGCCGTCCGAACGGGTCCGGTTCGATTTCAGTGATGGATCCGCGCTCCGTATTCAGCAGACCGCTTTTACCAGGTTGCGGGAACACAGAGTGCTGTATCGGTAACCGCGCTGTCAGTACCGATCGCGTACGGTTCAGACCAGCGACGCGAGGTTTTCGGGATAGACGGTCACGTCGGAGAGTCGGTCGACGGGGTGCCAGACGGCCGGATAGGTCTCGTCGAGTTCGGGTTCGCGCCCCTCGAACTCGTCGCGCTCGTACGGCCAGTCCTCGGCGAATTCCACCGCGTAGCAAAACCAGATCTCGTGGCCCTCCGTCCCCTGGAACGTGAACGTGTTCTCCAGCGTGTCGAGGAGTTCGCAGTCGGTGACCTCGACCGACAGTTCCTCGCGGAACTCCCGGACGAGCGCTTCGTCGCTCAGTTCGCCGAACTCGACGGCGCCGCCGATGGGTCGATAGAACGTCTCGTCGGCTTCCCCGTCGCGCAGGCGGCTGAGCAGTATCTCGTCGTCTCTGAACGCGACGCCCACCGCGACCGGTCGGATATCGCGCCAGCTCATGGCCTCATAACGCTCGATACGCGTAGTAGAAGCGCTGGATCGCCGTGAAGTGACCGACCACGGCGAAGAAGACGAGCAACCAGCCGACGATTCCGAGCGGGCCGAACGAGCGGGTGACGAACGCGGCCACCGCGCCGACGAGGACGACGAGGGCGAGCCTGTCTGCGCGACCGACGAGGCCGCCATAGACCCTGTCGAGGCCGACGGCCTGTGCCTGCGTACCGAGGTAGGAGGTCATCAGGACGCCGGTGACGGCGGCAAGGCCGAGGCCGTAGCGTTCGATCCCGGCGGCGAGACCGACGATGACGACGATGTCGGCGTAGCGGTCGAGGACGTGGTCGAGGAGGTCGCCGGCGGGGCCACCGCTGCCGATGTCCCGCGCGAGCGCGCCGTCGACAACGTCGAGCCAGCCGTTGAGTCCGACGGCGACGGCGCCGCCGAGGTACAGGACCGGGAGGTCCCGCCGCGGCGCGGCCGTGAACAGAACTCCGCCGAGGATCGCCATCGCGAACGCGACGACGCTGACGGCGTTTGGCGTCATGCCGAGCCGCTTCGCGAGACTCACCGAGGGCGCCACGGCGCCGGAGACAGCGGGTCTGAGTCGGTCCAGCGTCATGGTGTCCCCGTCATAGGTAGTCGACGAACGAGACGGTCCCCGCCGACGGCTCGCGCTCGCCGACGACGACGGCCGCGACGGCCGCCGCGACCTCGTCGGGGGTCCGGTCGGTGGTGTCTATCTCGTAGACCGAGCCCTCGCCGTGGCGGTTCACGGCCTCGCTCAGCACCACGTCGAGCGCCTCCGACTCGGCGTTCTCCTCGGCTTTGGGGGCAGGTTCCCCGCGCTCGGTGAGTCGGTCGCTGAGCTCCTCGGGGCGACATCGCAAGACGACCACGCGGTCGGCGTCGACGTGGTGAGCGAGGTGGGACTCGACGAGCACGTCGTCCATCCCGTCGAGATACTCCGCGACGGCGTCGAGGTCGGCGATGGCCGAATCGCGCTCCTCGTCGTGGCCGGTCGTCAGTCCCTCCTCGCGGATGACCTCGTTCAGGTGGACGACTTCGAGACCGGTGTCGTAGTCCGCCGCGAGGCGCTCGACGGCGGTGGTCTTGCCGGTCCCCGGCGTCCCCGTCACCGCGACGCGCACGATTCGGTCACCTCCGCGTTTGGCGCGGTGATCTCGAAAGGGATGCTCACGCTTCGGGCACCTCCGCGAGGATAGCGTTGACCGTTTCGACGGCGCGTTTCGTCTCTTCGCGCGTGCCACAGGAGATCCGGATGCACTCCGGCAGGCCGAAACTCGAGCAGTCGCGGACGATGACGCCCTCGCGTTTGCTGGCGTCGGCGACGGCGCTCGCGTCGCCCACCTCGACGAGGACGAAGTTACCGCCGCTCTCCCAGGTGTGGGCGTCGAGGGTCTCGTGCATGTACTCGCGCGCCCAGCGAGCGGTCTCGACGGTTTTCTCGACGTGGTCGTCGTCGTCGAGCGCCGCGAGCCCGGCCCGACAGGTCAGTTCGGTCACGCCGAAAGGCGTGTTGATCCGGGCGTAGGCGTCGGCCCACTCGGCGGGCGTGACGGCGAAACCGAGTCGCATCCCCGCGAGGCCGTAGGCCTTCGAGAACGTGCGGATCAGCGCCACGTCGTCGCGTTCCTCGACGAGGCCCACGGCGGAGGGCGAGTCGCTGAACTCGAGGTAGGCCTCGTCGGCGACGACGAGCGTGTCGTCGTCGGTCTCGGCGGCCACCGTCCGGAGGTCGTCGAGCGACATCTCGGAGCCGGTCGGGTTGTGCGGGCTGGTGACGTAGACGATCCGGTGGCCGTCGTAGGCGTCGAGGACCGTCTCGGGCGTCTGGGCGAAATCGTCGGCCTTCTGGAGGTGATATTCGTCGACGGCGCCGTGGTGGTAGCGGGCGCTCATCGGGTAGTAGGCGAAGCCCGGCCGCGGGACGAGCACGCGCTGGCCGGGGTCGATGAACGCGCGGGCGAGGTAGTCGAGGGCGGTATCCCCGCTCGGCGAGAGCCAGATCTGTTCGGGGTCGACGCCGACCCGCCCCGCGACCTTCTCGGTGAGGTCGACGTGGGTGGTCTTGGGATAGGTCGAGGCGTTCTCCGCGTGCTCGCGGATGGCGTCGACGGCCTTCGGGCACGGGCCGAACGGGTTCTCGTTCGAGGACAGTTTCACGAGGTCGTCAGGGTCGAGCCCCAGCTCGCGGGCGACCTCCTCGATCCCGCGGCCGGCGCGATAGACGGTGTGGGCCGACAGATCCCGTGGTTCCATACGCGGGCCAAGCGGACGACGGGTCTTAAGCGTGCTCACACGCGAGCGGTGGTCGCCGCCCAGCTCGCTGTCGCTGCTGCCGTCCCGCGAGCGACGGAAGTGAGTACGTTCAAGAGCCTCCCGTCCTCGCAGTCGCCTATGTCTGCACTGGACACGGCGATGTACGCGGTCCACCTGCTGTTCGCGGGCGTCTGGACCGGGAGCGTCGTCTTCGTGACCTGGGGCGTGTTGCCGACCGCGCGGAACGGCGACGCCAACGCCGCACCGCTGGCCTCGATCGTCGGTAAACTGAAGGTCGTCTCGCGGGCGAGCGCGCTCGTTCTCCTGCTCAGCGGCGGCCACCTCGCCGGCACGCTCTACACCGTGGACAGCCTCACCGGCGGTTCGCGCGGGCACCTCGTGCTCACGATGGTCGCGCTCTGGTTCCTCCTCGCCGCGCTCGTCGAGATCGGAGCGAGCAAGCTCTCCGGCGGGTTCGACGAGATGAAAGTCCGCGAGCCCGCCCGGGAAGCGCGACCCGTCCTCATCGCCGCTTCCGTCGTCGCGTGTCTGCTCCTGCTCAACGGCGGGGTGCTCGCGGGCGGTATCCCCTGAGCGCCGCGATCGCGCGGCGTCCGTGCGACCGGCGGCGCGAAGCGTTTATTCGGGCCGGTCCGCTACGTGGAGTGCGTGCCTCAGTCCCCGCCTGAGCGTACCCGGACGGGAGCGATGACAGCGCGGCGAACCCGGGCACGCGACATCCGCAGTCCGCGGGGGCTCAGCCTCCGCATCCGGGCGCCACACGGCGCCCCCGCCCGGCACGAGGGTTTCCCGGCAGACCCGGCACGCCGCCAGGGATGACGTCGGTCGTTAGTGTTCCGGGCGACAGATCCACCCTCTCAGCGCCCGCTCCGTCGTTCTCGACCGTCGAGGCGGTCGACCGCCAACAGTCACGACCGACAGCGATCCCGGGGAGCCCCGACAGACGTGAGAGATCGCGGGTCCAGACAGCGTGCTCACGGAGCGTACACCGAGAACACGACGAAGGTCGCCGCCGCAGAGAGCGTCGGCGTCATGACCCACACGCCGACGCTCCGCCACGTCGTCCCGGTGTTCAGGAGCTCTTCCTCCTCGTTCACTCGTCCGCCGTCGCAGGCCACCTCGGCTCCCGACTGGGCGGCCGTTCGGCGTCGACTCCGTCCCAGGTTCAGCCCGATTATCGAGCAGGTGGTCGTGATGGAGAGACTCGCGGGGATCCCGATGGCGGAGAGGAACGTGATGAGCGTGGCCGCGACGACCTCGACGACGAGCGCGGCGACGACGGAGAGGCGCGCGAGGTCGTCGCCGAGCACCTCGAGCGTCCTGCGCGCGATTGTGAACGCGCCGATGCCGATGGCTCCCGTCGCGACGAGGATGCCGAGTTCGATCCCGAACGACCCCTGTCCGACGACCGGCGCGACGGCGTTGGCGACGTTCGACGCGCCCGCCGAGAACGCCATGTAACACCCGATGAGGACCGCGAGCCCGACGAGAACGCCGCGGCGACCGGTCGGGTCGACGCGAACGTCGATCCGTGGCCGCCAGCCGTCGCGCGTCAGCGCGATCACGTCCCCGTCGACGCCGTCGCCGTCGGTCAGTCGCTCCTCCAGCCACTGGTAGCAGTACCGGCCGATCAGCGCGGTCGCGAGCAGCGCGACGACCGGAGAAACGACCCACCACACGACGATCTCGACCAGCTTCGCCGTCCGGAGGCTCTGGGTCGCGAGCCCGAGACCCACGATGGCACCGACCGTCGTCTCCGAGGTCGACGCCGGGATCCCGATCCAGTTGCCGAGCAACAGGCTGCAGCCGACGAACACCAGCACGACGACGCCCGCCTGGAGCGTGAACGTGCTCGCGGGAACGATGCCCTCGCTGAGGGTCCGAACGACTCGCCGGCCGACCGTCCAGCCGCCGACGAAGACGAATCCGGTCATCAACGCCGCCGTGAGGACCTTCGACAGCATCCCGCTCCCGACTGAGGGACCGAACGCGGCGGCAGTCGAGGACCCGCCGATGTTGACGCCGACGAACGCGGCCGCCAGTACGCCGACACCGAGGACGATAGCAGAATCCATATTCGCAATCTAGCGGGCCCACCCCCTCAGAGCCGGGCCTGCGAATACAGGGGGCGGGACCCCCGACTCAACACGACGCCGGGGTCGACCCGGTGACCACGTTCAGCAGGTTGCTGATCGACCGGAACGCCTTGCCGAGCAGCACCACCTCGAGGAACGCGCGTCTGGCGATCCGACAGGCGAGGTCGGCCTTCGCGGCGGCGACGGCCTCGGGCAGCGCCGAGGCGTCCATCATCTCGATCGACATCGCGACGGCCGCGTACAACCGCGCGAGCACCTGTCCGTACTGGGCGACGACGCCGAGCGCCAGGCCGCCCGCGCCGCTCGCCATCGCCAGGAGGTTGATGGCGCTGATAACGCGACTCAACTCGTTCAAGATCCGCTCGTGACGCCGGCGCGTCGATCCGCCGTTGGTCCCGTCGGGCAACACCCCCAGGACGCCGCCGGTCTCGAGGTCGACGTTCCAGTACGCGAACACCGAGCCGTCCTCGGGGACCAGCGCGGCGATACGGTGCCCCATCCCCTCGGCCCCGCGGTGGCCGGTCGCGTCGACGAACTCGTCGAACCGGTCGTAACGGTCTCGACCCCAGACCTCCTCGTCGGCCGCGCCGAACGGGACGACCGGCGTCTCGCCGATCAGCGACTGCGTGCTGGTCTCGAACCCCGCCGTCTCGGCCACTGCGAGCCTCGCGGTCCGTTCGAGCGTCAGCCGGTGCGGCTCGGTGCTGTCCTCGGGCTGGTCGGCCATCGCCGTCGCGTAGCGGGTCAGCGGGAGGATGTCGCCGCTGACCCGACTCTCGTCGGAGCCGAACACCGGATGGTGGGTGTAGGCGGCGACTCGCATCGCGTCGGGGAACGTCAGCGAGGTCTCGCTGGCCGCGTTCGGTAGCGGCGGCGTCAGCAGGAACGCCTCGGGGTCGACCGACCAGATGCCCGCGGCGGACGCCTCCTCGATGGCGTCCTGGTCGTCGGCGACGATAGCGGCGTCCATCTCCCGCGTCGACCCCTTCGCGGCGAGGAAGTCGTCGAGCCACACCGACAGCGACGGCGACCCTCCCTCGAAGGTGAGCGTCGTGCTCCCGAACAGCGCGCCCTCGACGGCCCCGATCATATCGTCGGTCACGCCCTCGTCGACGTCGGGCTCGTAGCCGGCGAGCAGCCGCCTCACCAAGCGACCACCGACGGAGACGGTGAGCCAGAGCGACGACAGCCGGGGCGGCGTCAGCGCCGTCTCCGGGACCGTGTAGGTCGCCTCGCCCGTCGCTTCGCCGATGGACACTGACACTGTGTGTTCCGCCCCCGTCTCGCCCTCGACGGGGCTGCGGTAGGTGAGCTGGTACGGCCGGAGTTCGGTCGCGATGTCGGCGACGAACGCTCGGACGGTCTCGCGAGCGGCGTCGCGGTCCCGCGCGGCGACGGCCTCCCCGCCGGAGAGGTTGGCGATCGCCAGCGCGATTTCCTCTCTCACGGTCGTGCCGTCGTCCGTCGAGAGCATGACCACCGGCGGCCCGGCCCTGAGCGCGCCCTCGATCTCGGGCGTGCGCTCGTCGTTCACGTGCCCGTCGGTCGCGTAGACGACGACGTTGGCGTCGGTCGCGGCCGCGTCGGCGACCGCCGTCCAGATGTTCGAGTTCGTCGGGACCAGTTTGATCCGCGCGTCCGGGTCGACGGCCTCGATCTCCGCGGTGAGTTCCGAGACGAACGCCCGCATCGCCTCGCCCGAGTACTCGATAGGCATACTGCTGGACGTATCGTACAGCACGGTCACCCGCGGCGTCGCCCTGTTCGACTGGAGCGTGACGCTCGCCGGTTCTCCCTCCTCGCGGAGCCCCACGGCGTTGGCGGGCAGCCCCTCGACCCGGTCGCCGGCGGTATCTCGCGCGTCGACCGTCAGTCGGATCTCGGGGTACCGGGAGACGTCGGGCGTGACCGATACCGATTCGACTCGACTCGCCGCGGTCGCGTCGCCGGTCGCGGCCAGCGGCTGGCCGTTGCGCGAGACTGTCCCGTCGTCGGCGACGGAGAAGCGGTCGCCACCGCGAGTGACCGGGTCGCCCAGCACCGACAGCTCCGCCGCGGTCGCCTGATCGACGTCACCGCCCTGGACCGCGAGCGACGGGACGAAGGTGTCGATGTCGCCGAAGCGGACGCCCGGTTGCTGGAACGGGTCGACGCCGGGGAGCGTCGAGACGACCACCTGGCGACCGACCACGTCGCTGGCCGCCCAGGTCTTGCTCACGAGGTCGATCGGCGATTCCGGCTCGCTCGCGCGAGCGGCCGACAGCGTCACCGTCACGTCCGGCACGGACGCGTCGGAGATTTCGTCGATCCGGGTGGTCCCGGACTCGCCGAACGGCGCGTCGGCGAAGAGGTTCGCGTAGCGGTCCTCCTCGTCGTCCGGGGTCCGGAACCGAACGACTGGAAGGTCCGTATCGAGGTTCCAGCTGAAGTCGAACGCCGACCACCAGTCTTCGGTGACCGCCGCGAAAAGGTCCGTCCCCAGGGCAGTACTGTCCTGACCGTCCGCGTCGAGCCGCTCGATCTCGGTCACGTCCTCGCCCGCCACACCCATTCGATCGGCCCAGGCACCGATCTGTCCGTCTTCGAGGTCGGGGTCGAACTCCTGGCCGACCGGTCGGAGGTACAGGTCCCGGATCTCCTCGCCGGACAGCGGGGTCCGCCCCTCGACGAGTTCCGTCTCGGCGCCGGCCTCGGTCAGCAGGTCGGCCAGGAGTTCGGCCTTCTCCCTGGGCGTTCCCGCGCCACCGCGGAGGGTTCCGCGAGCGCCCCATCCGACGGCTTCGTTGATGCTGAAGCGGCCGACGCCCTCGCGGCCGGCAGGCAGGGTGACTATCTCGTCGCGGACGAACTCGAAGATCGCTTCGAGGTCCCCCGCCGCGACGAGCGCTTCGGCGCGGGCGGGCAAGTGGTCGGGGCTCGTCCGCATCGCCGCCCGGACCTCTTCCCAGACAGTGTACGGGACCTGCTCCGTCGAGCCGGCCGGCGTGGCGGTGTCGGTCGGGCCGGCGACCGTGGGTGTCGCGGTCGGCGCGGTCGACCCGTCGTCCGAACCGTCCTGGCTGAGCAGCGCCAGCGCGAGCAGCCCGCCGCCGCCGAGACCACCGGCCGCCAGCAGTTGCCGACGCGTCACCGGGATCCCCCCGCCCCGGTCTTCCTCGCGCTCGTCCGCCGCGGTCCCCCCCGACTGCCCGCCGCCCCCGAAGTCGTCGGCATCCATCGAACTGTAATCGGCCCGTACGACGATAGCTATTGCGCAGTGAACGGGATGTCTCTCCGGACAGGTGGCTCTCGGTGTCCCCGTCCGCATTTAAGGTGTATCGAGAGACCACCAGTGACTAATGCCGGGGCAGGGCAAGCTATTTGTGAACAGTTCGCATATGCCGGCGTACGATGGTAGAATGCGACCACTGCACCGAGGACGTGTTCTCGGTCTGGCGGTTCCGCGAGCGCGGCGAGGAGATGACGCACACCGAACCGGTCTGGGTCTGCGCCGACTGTCACCCGGACCTGATCGGGGCCGGCCACCGAGGGGAAGACCCCTCGACCGAGACGGAACGAACCACAGCGCTCTGACCGAGGTGGCGGGCGGCGGTGCGACGTGGCGCGTTTTCCGGGGCGGGATACGACGGGTAGTTCCACGGCTACAGGACGTGCCCGAGCCCGACGCTCCGCCGTCTCGAAGGCGCACACTCAAGCGCCTGGCTCCGCAAGCGGCGGTATGGACCGCCGCGTCGGCTTCGCACTCGTCTTCCTCGTCGCCCTCGTCGCGCTCGCGGGCTGTGGCGGCCTCGGCGCGGACACCGCGGCACCCGGCTCGGGAGCGGGAGACGGCGGGTCGAACGACGGCGGGGCGGGCGATGGCGCCGCCGTCGACCCCGGAGGCACGCTCGCACCGGGAACGAACACCGTCGCGCCCGGCGAAGGGATCGAGGTCACCGTCACGCGGGTCGTCGACGGCGACACGGTCGACGTGCGCTACGCGAACGGGTCGACGGACACGGTGCGACTGCTCGGCGTCGACACGCCGGAAGTCTACGGCGGGACCGACCCCGCCGAGTTCGAGGGCGTGCCCGAGACTGACGCCGGGCGGGCGTGTCTGAGCGAGGCCGCCGACGCGGCGAGCGCGTTCGCCGAGCGGACGCTCGCGGACCGGGAGGTCACGCTCGTCGTCGACTCGGCCGCGGACCGCAGAGGCGACTACGGCCGCCTGCTCGCGTACGTCCACGTCGACGGCGTCGACTTCAACTACCGCCTGCTCACTCGCGGTCACGCCCGCGTCTACGACTCGACGTTTTCCCGCTCCGATCGGTACTACGCCGCCGAGAGCGAGTCCCAGGACGCGGGAACTGGCCTGTGGGGATGTCGCGACCCCGACTCCGGTGACAGCGCCGGCGACGGCGGCGCCGTCGCGACGGACGCGGCGACGGGGCTCGCCCTCGTCGAGATCAATGCCGACGCGCCCGGCAACGACAACGAGAACCTGAACGAGGAGTTCCTGGTCTTCCGCAACGACGGGGCGGCGACGCTCGACCTCGGCGGCTGGACGGTCGGCGACGCGGCCGACCACGTCTACGCGTTCCCGGACGGGTTCGCGCTCGAACCGAACGCCACCGTCACGCTCCGAACCGGTCGCGGCGAGGACACGGTGGACACGCTGTACTGGGGTCGCGACGGCGCGGTCTGGAACAACGGCGGCGACACCGTGAGCGTCGCGCGGGACGGCGAGGTCGTCCTGCGCGCGACGTACGGCTGAGCGGTGCTGCCAGGCGGCTCCGACGCTATCGCGGCACAACGGGCGTGACCCGCCGGGACCGGCAGGCCCAACTGGCTGGCGGGGCACGCTCCGGCATGGATCTCCCACCGGTCGGACTCGGCACGATGGGCAACGGCGACTCCGAGAGCGTCGCCGCGGCCATCGAGACGGGGTATCGACACCTCGACACCGCGCAGGTATACGACAACGAGGCCGTCGTCGGCGAGGGCGTCGCCGCGGCCGACGTGCCCCGCGAGGAACTCACCGTCGCGACGAAGCTCTGGATAGATGGCCTCGCCGGAGAGGACGTCCGCGAGAGCGCCGAAGCGAGCCTCGACAGGCTCGGCCTCGACTCGGTCGACCTGCTCTACGTCCACCGCCCCCGCGGGGACTACGACCCCGAAACGACGCTGCCCGCGATGGACGAACTCGTCGAGGACGGCCTCGTCGAGAACGTCGGCGTCTCGAACTTCCTCCCCGACCAGCTCGACCGCGCCCGCGACGTTCTCGACGCGCCGATCGCCGCCAATCAGGTCGAGCTCCACCCCTACTACAAAAACGAGCCCGTCCTCGCGGACGCTCGCGAGCACGGCTACCCGGTCGTCGCCTACTCGCCGCTCATCGGCGGTGCGGCCTTCGAGGACGAAGTGTTGACCGATATCGCCGGGAAACACGACACCTCGGCGGCCGCCGTCTCGATCGCCTGGGTCCTCTCTCACGAGAACGTCGTCACGATCCCGAAGGCCGGTTCGCGAGAGCACCAGCGAGCGAATCTGGAGGCCCAGCATCTCGAACTCGACGACGAGGACCTCGCGCGCATCGACGCGATCGACCGCGAGCGCGAGCTCTACCCGGAGTGAGATGCGCGCGGTCGTCCTCGAGGCCCACGGCGAACCGCTGGCGGTGCGCGAGGTCGACGCGCCGGAGTGCGACCCCGACGGCGCCGTCGTCGAGACCGAGGCCTGCGGGATCTGCCGGAGCGACTGGCACGCCTGGCGGGGCCACGGCGACTGGGTCGACGACCGCGTCCCCGCCGGACAGGTCCTCGGCCACGAGCCCGTCGGCGTCGTCCGCGAGGTCGGGGCCGACGTGGAGACGGTCGCGGCGGGCGACCGCGTCGTCGTCCCGTTCAACCTCGCCGACGGCACCTGTCCGGCCTGTCGGCGCGGGCGGACCAACTACTGCGAGGGCGCGACCGCGCTCGGGTTCGGTCCCGACGCACCCGGCGCGTTCGCCGAGCGGTTCCACGTCCCGCGGGCGGACCTGAACGCCGTGTCCGTCCCGGACCCGGTCTCGTCGGTCGCGGCGGCGAGCCTCGGTTGTCGGTTCGTCACCGCATTCGAGGCGCTCGACGCCGTTGCCGACGTGGGTGGTGGCGACACCGTGACGGTCGTCGGCTGCGGCGGCGTCGGCCTCTCGGCGGTTCAGGTCGCGACCGCCCTCGGGGCGAGCGTCGCCGCCGTCGACGTCCGGTCGGAGCCCCTGGAACTGGCTCGCGAGATGGGCGCTCGCTGGACGGTCGACGCCAGCGGTGCGGACGACCCGGCAGCGGCGGTCCGGCAGGCAACAGGTGGCGCGGACGTCTCCATCGACGCCCTCGGATCGAGCGAGACCGCCCGCACCGGCGTCGACTCGCTGGCCAGCGGGGGCACGCACGTCCAGGTCGGCCTGACCGGCGACGACGACCGCGGCGAGATCGCGCTCCCGATGGACGCCGTCGTCCAGGACGGCCTGACCGTCGCCGGTTCGCGCGGGATGCCTCCCGCTCGGTACGACAAACTGTTCGAACTGGTCGCGTCGGATCGGGTCGACCCGGCGGCGCTCGTGACGCGAACCGTCGCACTCGCGGACGTGCCCGCCCGCCTCGCGGCGATGGGTGAGTTCGATACCGTCGGGATCGAAGTCGTCACCGAGTTCTGATGAGCGACGCGGAGAACGTCCGCCACGTTGATACGCGTTCGTCCCCATGACGGGATAGATGGGACACGATTCGCGGTCTTCGTTCCTGCTGGAGTACACGCAGGACAAGATCGTGGTCGTCGACGCGGACGGACGGCTCGCCTACGCGAACGACGCGGTCGAGCGGATCCTCGGGTTCGCGCCCGAGTCGCTCGAAGGCGCCGACGTGTTCCGGTTCGTACACCCCGAGGACCGCGACCGGGCTCGATCGACCTTCCAGCGAGTGATTCGGGCGGACGGCGTCGAGACGGCGACCGAACGCTACCGCTTCCGGACCGAGAGCGGTTCGTGGGTCTGGCTGGAGAGCCGCTTCTCGAACGTCACCGACGAGGCGCTGGGCGGCTACGTCGTCACCTCGCGCGACGTGACCGAGCAGGTCGAGCACCGCCGCGAGCGTGACGAGATGGCCCGGCGCCTCGGCGAGCTCACCCGGACTGTCGGCGACGTGCTCTGGATGTTCTCCGGGGACTGGGAGGAACTGCTGTTCGTCAATCCCGCCTTCGAGGAGATCTACGGGATGCCGACCGACCGCATCGAAGACGATCCGACCGAATTCCTCGCGGCCGTCCACCCCGCCGACGTCCCGCTCGTCGAGGAGGGGATGGACCGGCTCTCAGCCGGCGAACCGGTCGAGATGGAGTACCGCGTCGACGAGCGCCGCGAGTACGGCACCTGGGTCTGGGTCTCGGCGGAACCGATCGTCGAGGGCGGCGAGGTCACGCGGATCGTCGGCTTCGCTCGCGATATCACGGACCGTCGGCGCCGGGAGCGTCAGCTCGCGGTCATGGACAACCTCCTGCGCCACAACATCCGCAACAGCATCAGCGTGATCGTCGGCAACGCCGAGCTCATCGCCCGCGACGCCGACGAGACGACCGCCGAGCGCGTCGAAGTCATCCGTCGCACCGGCGACGAACTCGTCGAGAGCGCCGACAAGCAACGCGAGATCATCGAGCTACTCACCAGTCATCCGGAGCCGCGTGCCCTCGACGTCGCGGAGCGCGCCGCCGGCGCCGTCGAGTCGGTCCGCACTCGGTATCCCGACGTTTCCATCGAGACGGACCTCCCCGAATCCGCGCCCGCGTTCGCGCTCACCGAGATCCGCCTCGCGGTGAGCGAACTCGTCGAGAACGCCGTGCGCCACGCCGACGGCCCCGCGGAGGTGCTCGTCCGCGTCACTGACTCCGCCGACCACGTGCGCGTCGAAATCCACGACTTCGGCCCCGAGATCCCCGAGACCGAAGTGGGCGTGCTCACCGGTGACCGCGAGATGACCGAAGTCTACCACACCACCGGGATCGGCCTCTGGCTCGTCTACTGGATCGTCGACTTCTCCGACGGCTTCGTCGCCTTCGAGCGCCGCGAGGACGGCAACGTCGTCACGCTGGCGATCCCGCGGGCCGACTGCGAGTGACCCTGTTTCGGTGCCGCGGAATCGGTCGCGTGTCGGTGACGGAGCGGTCACACGCCCCGAGAGGACGATATCACCGCGATGTCGGCGCTCGCGTGAATAAGTTCAGGGACGGGATAGAATTCTTCGGAGGAAGCGAACTAAATAACCGACTTGGACAATCTTAATACCCGAAAGACGCAAGCACCTGGTGATGAGCAAGTCCAACCAGGACTGGTGGCCCAACCAGTTGAACGTGGATATTCTCGACCAGAACGCGCAGCGCCTCGACCCGAACGGCGAGGAGCTCGACTACGCGGAGGCGTTCGAGTCGCTCGACCTCGACGAGGTGAAAGCGGACATCGAGGCGGTGCTGACGGACTCGCAGGACTGGTGGCCGGCCGACTACGGGCACTACGGCCCGCTGATGATCCGGATGGCGTGGCACAGCGCCGGCACGTACCGCACCGTCGACGGCCGCGGCGGCGCGGCCGGCGGCCGACAGCGCTTCCCGCCGCTCGACAGCTGGCCGGACAACGCCAACCTCGACAAGGCGCGCCGCCTCCTCTGGCCGGTCAAGCGGAAGTACGGACGGAACCTCTCCTGGGCGGATCTGCTGGTGTTGACCGGTAACGTCGCCCTGGAGTCGATGGGCTTCGAGACGTTCGGCTTCGCCGGCGGGCGCGAGGACGCCTGGAAGGCCGACGACGCCGTCGACTGGGGCCCCGAAGACGAGATGGAGACGTGGGACCGCTTCGACGCGGACGACTTCCTGCAGGAGCCCCTCGGCGCCTCGGTCATGGGACTCATTTACGTCAACCCCGAGGGCCCCGAGGGCGAGCCCGACCCCGAGTGGTCCGCCGACCGCATCCGCCAGACGTTCAGCCGGATGGCCATGAACGAGAAGGAGACCGCCGCGCTCATCGCCGGCGGCCACACCTTCGGGAAGGTCCACGGCGCCGACGACCCCGAGGACGAACACGGCGCCCCGCCCGCCGACGCGCCCGTCGAGCAGCAGGGCCTCGGCTGGCAGGTCGAGGGGAGCGACGGCCCCGTCAAGGGTAGCGAGATGATCACCAGCGGTATCGAGGGTCCCTGGACGCAGGCGCCGACCTCGTGGGACATGGGCTACCTCGACAACCTGCTCGACCACGAGTGGGAGCCCCACAGGGGCCCCGGCGGCGCGTGGCAGTGGCGTCCGGTCGGCGACGAACTGGAGAAGTCGGTCCCCGACGTCGACGGCGCGCCGGACTCGGTCACGCCGATGATGCTGACCACGGACGTGGCGCTCAAGCGCGACGACGAGTTCCGCGAGATCGTCGAGGAGTTCCGGGACAACCCCGCCGAGTTCCAGGAGACCTTCGCGAAGGCGTGGTACAAGCTCATCCACCGCGACATGGGCCCGCCCGAGCGGTTCCTCGGCCCCGAGGTCCCCGACGAGGAGATGCTCTGGCAGGACCCGGTCCCCGACGCCGACTACGACCTGATCGGCGACGCGGAAGTCGCCGAACTGAAGGAGACCCTTCTCGACTCGGAGCTCTCGCGCACGCAGCTGGTCAAGACCGCCTGGGCGTCGGCCTCGACGTACCGCGACAGCGACAAGCGCGGCGGCGCGAACGGGGCCCGCATCCGCCTCGAACCCCAGAAGAGCTGGGAGGTCAACGAGCCCGCCGAACTCGAGACGGTGTTGGAGACGCTCGAAGACATCCAGTCGGAGTTCAACGACGCACGCTCGGACGGGACGAAGGTGTCGCTCGCTGACCTGATCGTCCTGGGCGGGAACGCGGCCGTTGAGCGGGCCGCGGCCGACGCCGGCTACGACGTGGCAATCGACTTCGAACCCGGCCGGACCGACGCCCGACCGGAGCAGACCGACGAGGAGTCCTTCGAGGCGCTCAAGCCCGACGCCGACGGCTTCCGGAACTACGTCTCCGGCGAGGCCGAGCGCGAACCCGAAGAGATCCTCGTCGACAGGTCCGAACTGCTGAACCTGACGGTCGACGAGATGACCGCGCTGCTCGGCGGGATGCGCGCGCTCGGCGCGACGTACCAGGATTCGGATCTGGGCGTCTTCACCGACGAACCGGGCACGCTGACCAACGACTTCTTCGCGACGCTGCTGAGCCAGGACGTCGAGTGGGAGCCCGTCTCCGAGGAGCGCGAGCGCTTCGAGGGCTACGACCGCGAGACGGGCGACCTCACGTGGGAGGCGAGCCGCGTCGACCTGATCTTCGGGCACAACGCCCGCCTGCGCGCCGTCGCGGAGGCCTACGGCGCCGACGACGCCGAGGAGCGGTTCGTCCGCGACTTCGCCGACACGTGGCAGAAGGTGATGCAGTTGGATCGATTCGACCTCGAGTGAACTGAGCGGGGAGCGCGGTCGGTCTCGCTGCGGCGTTCGCGATCGTGTAGTATCGGTGGTCGTTCGCTTACTGGTTCGGGGCTGGGGATATCGGGGTTCATTCTCGTGAACACGACTCCGCCGATCTCGATTTTCACCTCATTCGATCCCATAACTCGAGTTGATGAGATACGTTGTGAACAGAAGTTTGAGAAAATATCCGACAGATTCGACTATTCGCCGTCTTCCTCGGAGGATGGGAGCAGATTCCGGACTTCGTCGAACGCTTCCTCGATCTTCTCCGGCATCTGCTCGAACTCTTCGTCGCTCACAGGTCGGTCCTGTCTTTCACTCCGTGCCATTTCTCGAATCTCCGTACATATTCTTCGGCGTGCTCCTTCAAATCCTCTTCGGCGTATTCGAATGCTTTGTTCGCCGGGAGCGGTCCAGTAACTCCCTCTGTTCGAATCTTTTCCCTGTCTCGGTAGATGTCTCGATGTAGGCCTTCCTCAGTCACGTCGTGGCCACCCTCTGCGTCTTCGTCGTGGTCGTATCGGACTACCGCCTGCCAACCGCCATCAAGCCAGTACTCGATTTGAACCACGAAACTCGTTACCGTCCCCTGATGTTTACTGAAAGCCAGTCGAAGTTGAACGCGGTCAGCGAGCCGCGTGGGAGGGGGTGAGATCTCGTAGTCAGCCATGGCAGAACGCAAGAACGGATCCCGCGCTATCTGTTATATATCCTTAGTACGACGGTTTCCACACTCGGATACGTGGGTAGTGGTCAGGATCGAACTCGATCCGGGGTCCGACGATCACGCCGACCATCCCGAAATATAAGAAGAATTAGCATCGTTTTGCACCGTTCTGAGAACACCGAAATCGGCGGGTAGACTAACCTCTACTAAAGAAAAATTAAAGATGAGTATGGGGTCGGAGAGATTTGAACTCCCGATCGACTGATATCTCCGGAAGCGCCTCGGAACTCCAGAGGGTCATCACGCCGCCGATGATCAGTCGGCGGGTCAGTATATCAGTCTGGAGTCTCGTCCCGGGCGCCGTACCTCTGGAGTCAGTCGCCATGCCGGACTTGGCCACGACCCCTCGCACTCGTCCGTATGACCAATCTCCCTAAAGGGGTTTCGGTCTCCGGGAAGCAACCAGCAGTCCAGCGGTCATCGGACGAGTTCGACCCGTCGCAGCCCTGGCGCTCGGATCCCTTACCGGACGACCCAGATCCGTGAGCCGCCGGGTAACGGGTCTTCACCGGTTCGTCACGGGTTTGCCGGGGCGAACTTCGTCGCCGACCCCTGGTCCTCGATCTCCGTCGCGAAATTCCGTATCGCGTTCTTTCGAACCTTGTTGTTCCGTGCCGCAGGGTCGTATTCGTTGTCGATGCCGTCATCTACTATGATCCCGACGCCGATCTCTCCGTCGGGGTCGTCTTCACCAGTCAGGTCGTTTTTGTGCACCTTGGTATTGTTGACGGTCGGGTCCATCCGGGTCAAAGCGCCGCCATACGGTTCGGCGACCGATTCCATCAACGCGCCGTATTCGACTTCAGACGCGCTGTTGCGTTTCAGTTTGGTGTTGTCGGCGGAGGCTCGGAACCAGCCCCACGAACCGACCGAGAGCGCTATATCGGCGTTGGTTACTTCGTTGTCCTGTACCACGATCCCGTCACTCTCGAACACCAGAATACCGGAGGCGACAGCTCCCTCGTCGCTGTACCTGTTGTCGCGCACGGTGTTGCGTTTCACGATACCGGTCGCACCGAATCCGACCTGGATCCCGTTCGGGCCCCACGCTTCGCCGATGCCCGTGCTACCCGTGACCGTGTTGCCCCGAATACTGGCGTCTGGTGATGGGTGCGCGCCACCGTCCCCGTTGACACCGATTCCGCCACGTTCGTACCCGCTCACGTCGTTGTTCCGGATCGCGACACTCGTGTCGCCGTACGCGAGGATCCCGAACGTTTCCTTGCCGGCGACCCCCATTCGCTCGACGGTGTTGTTCTCGACCCGCGCCCTGTCGGCGCTGTTCACGTTCCGATAGAGGATTGCGGGTTTTCGCCGGGCGTCGGGCTGGCGGCCGCGCCCGTCGATAGTGAATCCCGAGACCGAAACGTCGACAGTGTCCGCCCCCGAGATGTCGCCGCCCGACGCGCTGCCGCCGAACGCGAGGACCGTCGGTTCCCACGTCGGACCGCTCTCCGGGATGGTGAACGCGTCCGGCGAATCCGGGTGTTCGATGGTGGCGTCCCGGCCCTCCAGGTCGAGTGACTTGTTCACGACCACCTGTTCGCGGTACGTCCCGCCGTCGACGACGATTCGGTCGCCGGACGACGCCGCGTCCACCGCGGCCTGAATGCTCCCGTAGTCGCCCGGGACCGAGACGGTCTCAGCGACGGCTGTTCCGGACAGTACTGACACTCCCACCGCAACCGCTGTCGAGGTCAGCAGACCCCGCTCGAGTACTCTGCGCCGCGATACACCCTTTCCGTTGGAATCGTTCGGAGAATCCATACTTTCTCGCTCCGGAGCGGAGCGTTCCCGTTCAGAGAGTGCGTATCATTAGTTATTATTCGAGTAACACGAATCGACGGCGACCACAGCGCTAGATTATACTCGTAACCCGACGTTACAGGGTCGCCCGTCTCCGGCGGTGTCAGTACGAGTGATACCTGGCGATAGCGCGAAGAGTCACGTTACTCAGCGATCGTCGGTCGGTGAGTCCGTAACTACCGAATTCGAGGACAGAGCGGGCTTCCTGCCAGGAGTCACTCCTCGCGCTCGCTCCAGTCGCAGTCCTGGCACTTGTAGCCGGTCACGAACGCGGTGACGCTCGGCATGTAGCCCACCTCGAGAACGTCCCCGCCGCAGTCGGGGCAGTCCCGGTCGGCGTCGGTTATCTCCTCGGCGTCCATCACGGACTCGCCCTCGATCAGTTCGGCGAGTCGCTTCGGCGTGACCATCCGCCCCTGCACGACGCGATTGTCGGCCATACGCCATCCAGAACCCCTCCGACGTAAAGCCCTTCGCCTCGCGGTGAAAGTGAACTCACTCCGCGCGGCCGTCCGCGACGGTGCGACGGGCGCCGTCGTTCGGTTCTTCGTCGGGATCGTCGGGGTTGCCGGGGTCGAACGAGAGCAGGACCGTCACGCCGAGCACCGCGAGCGCGAGCGGCGAGTCCGAGGGGACGAGCCCGACCATCGAGAGCGCGAGCACGCCGAGCGCGACGGCGCTACCGAAGCGGAAGCGGTCGACGTCGACGACGGTACGCAGGCGCGGCGCCGCGACGGCGACCAGCAGGGCGGCCATGACGCCGAGGCCCGCCGCACCGGCCGCGCGGAGTACCAGCCCGGGGTCGGTCGACAGCACCAACGAGGCGCCGCTCGGGTCGAGGCTGACGAGCAGGCCGACGGCGACGACGACGGCGGGACGGGGGAGCCACTCGCTGACGCTCGCGCTCGCCGTTCTGGCGGCGACGGCGAGGACCACGAGCGCGGCGAACGGCTCGAGGACGGAGAGGCGGAGCAGACTTCGGATGGTCGGGGCGGCCGCGGCTTCGAGCGCGGCTACGGGGACGACGACGGCGCCGACGGCCAGCACGGTCGCCACGCGATGGCGGCGCGACCCGCCGAGTTCGGAGAGAACGACGGCGACGGTGGCGCTCCCGCCGAAGACGAGGAGGCCGACCGTCGCGAGACCGGCGGGGTCCGAGAGCGCGCCGGCGAGCACGAGCGCGGGGAAGACGCCGTCGACGAGCGGGAGACACATCACGGTCGCGAGCATCTTCCGGGCGCTGCGAGCCGGTCGCTCGGCGGAGAGATTGACGGCTTCGCGGGAGTGGCTCATGCGGTCAGGCGTGGCCGTCTCCCGTGGCCAGTGGGGACTGGTCGCCTCGATACCGCCTGTGGCGCCGACCGTCGTCGCCGAAGCGGGGCGAGGCGAAAGCGTTCCAGTCCCGCGCGAAGAACTTGCCGGACGGTGTTTTGGCGACGCTCGCGGCGTCGCGGGTGCTCGTCCGAGCGATGCCAGCGTCGGCGGGACTGGCTGAACGCATATCGATCACTATTGTTCATTCGGAGAAAAGCGTTGCGTGAGACGCGGCCACACGGAACGCAGCCAACGGAACACGGTCGCGCGTCGCCGCGTCCGGTCGGCGCCCCCGGCCGACCCGTCCCGGAGTCCCAACGCGAGTACCGCTCCGGGAACGAGTCGCACGGAGGGCCCGTCTCGCAACCCTTTTGAGCCATCGGGAGCGACGGTTTACATGGCGAACGATTCCGAACCTTTCTCGGAGAAACTCCGCGTGCCGGAGGCGCTGACCTTCGACGACGTACTCTTGCGACCGAAGGAGAGTCACGTCGAGGCCGACGACGCCGACACGGCGACGCGCGTCTCGAGGAACGTCCAGTTGCAGGTCCCGGTGCTCTCGGCGGCGATGGACACCGTCACCGAGGCCGAGATGGCCATCGCGATGGCCCGCCAGGGCGGCCTGGGCGTCCTCCACCGCAACATGCCCGTCGAGGAGACGGTCGCGCAGGTCGAACGCGTCAAGCGCGCCGACGAGCTCATCATCCGCGACGTCGTCACGGCCTCGCCCGACCAGACCGTCCGCGAGGTCGACGAGATGATGGAGCGCGAGGGCGTCTCCGGCGCCCCGGTCGTCGACGAGACCGGCGAAGTGCTCGGTATCATCTCCGGCACCGACATCCGCCCGTACCTGGAAGTCGGCGAGTCCGACGAGGTGCGCGAGGCGATGACCGACGAGGTCATCACCGCGCCCGAAGACGTGACGCCGCGCGAGGCGCTCGAACTCATGTACGAGCACAAGATCGAGCGCGTCCCCATCGTCGACGAGGAGAACCGTCTGTTCGGCCTCATCACGATGCAGGGCATCCTCCAGCGCCGCGAGTACGACGCCGCCGCGAGGGCGGATGACGGCTCGCTGCGCGTCGGCGTCGCCGTCGGCCCCTTCGAGACGGACCGCGCGACCGCGGCGGACGAGGCCGGCGCGGACGTGCTGTTCATCGACTGCGCGCACGCTCACAACATGAACGTCGTCGAGAGCGCCCGCGAGATCAAAGCGGAAGTCGAGGCCGACGTGGTGGTCGGGAACGTCGGCACGCGCGAGGCCGCCGAAGCGGTCGTCGATTTCGCCGACGGCATCAAGGTCGGGATCGGTCCCGGTTCGATCTGTACGACCCGCGTCGTCACCGGCGCCGGCATGCCGCAGATCACCGCCGTCGCGCAGGTCGCGGACGTGGCCGACCCGGAAGGCGTCCCCGTCATCGCCGACGGCGGCATCCGCTACTCGGGCGACGCGATCAAGGCCATCGCCGCGGGCGCCGACGCAGTGATGCTCGGGTCGTACTTCGCGGGCACCGACGAGGCGCCGGGTCGCGTCGTGACGATGAACGGCAAGAAGTACAAGCAGTACCGCGGCATGGGGTCGGTCGGCGCGATGCAGTCCGGCGGCGGCGACCGCTATCTGAAGGACGTCGACGAGGACGAGGAAGAGGAGATGGTCCCCGAGGGCGTCGAGGCCGCGACGCCGTACAAGGGCACGCTCGCCAGCGAACTCCACCAGCTCGTCGGCGGCATGCGCTCCGGCATGGGCTACGTCGGCGCCGAGACCGTCCCCGAGTTCAAAGAGCGGGCGGAGTTCGTCAAGGTCTCGCAGGCCGGCCAGCAAGAGGGCCACCCTCACGACGTCGTCATCACCGACGAGGCCCCCAACTACAGCCCCGACGGGAGCTGAGCGGTCTCCCGGTTACGGGAGCAGCGGTCGTCTCTCGACTCAGTTCAGTCCTTTCCCCGCGGACTCGCACTGCGGACTGCAGTACTCGTTTCGCGCCGCGAGCGCGCTCGGGTGCGCCGCGAACGGTTCCGAACACTCCGCACAGTCATACGTCTCGAAGCCGGACATAGCAATCGATCGGTACGTTCGCCGGCCACAAAACGGCTGTCCCAGTACCACGGGCTGCCCAGTACCACGGGACGTCTCCGAATCGGGGGCTGGTTTCGCAGAACCGCAATCCTGAGGCCGGTCGCTGCACAAGGCATCGTCGATGACGGTCACTGTGCGGCGAGCGGAGACGGACGCGGACCGCGAGGCCGCGCTCGCGGTCAGGCGCGAGGTCTTCGTCGAGGAGCAGGGCGTTCCCGAGGACATCGAGGTCGACGGCAAGGACGACGAGGCGGTCCACTTCGTCGCCGTCGACGACGGTACGCCGGTGGGCGCAGCGCGACTGCGCGCCACCGACGCGGCGACCGTCGCCGAGGGAACGGTCGGAAAGGTCGAGCGCGTCGCCGTCGTCGCCGACCGGCGCGGCGAGGGACTGGGCCGAGCGATCATGGCCGAACTGGAGTCGACTGCGGCCGGCCTCGGGCTCGACGAACTCGAACTGCACGCGCAACTGCACGTCGAGGCGTTCTACGACGAACTGGGCTACGAGACGACGAGCGGCGTGTTCGAGGAGGCCGGCATCGACCACGTCGAGATGCGAACGGAGCTGTGACGGACCGCGGACGTGGGGGTGACGAGCCGCGAACAGCGGGCTTTTCACCGCGGCCGCGCTCGGAGGACTCATGAGCGACCGCGAGGAGTTTCTGGCCGGTGAGCGGCCCGAGGACGTGTTGATGTACTTCTCCGACGAGGCCGTCTCGGGTATCGAGGCGCTGGCCGAGCGCGGCGAACGCGTCGACGGCGGCGTCGTCCTCGTCGTCGACGGCGAGAAGGGGCGGAGCGCCTTCCAGAGCGCCGTCGGCGTCGACCCCATGCAGTTCGCGAAGCGCGCGATGGGCACCGAGGGGATGGTCTACCCCGACTGCACCGGCGGCGTCTGTCCGGGCGTCGACGGCCCCGGCGGTGCGGACGACGCCGGTGACGAGGCCGACGAGGACCACGACGCCCGCTTCGTCTTCGCGTTCGCCGAGGAACAGAACGAGGAGGTCGAAGGGCTCTACCAGGAAGGCGACGTGATCCACGCCTACGTCTCCTGTGCCTGCGGCGAGGCCTACTCCGACAAGTGGCTCGCGGGCGAGAAGTAGGCTGCCCGCCGATTTCACGGCGGCGTCGGTGTGAACGCGCTACCGGTCGGTGTCGACGCCTTCCTCGTCCTCTTCGGGGAGGTTCTCGAACCCGTCGAGGATCTTCTGTTTCGCCACCGCGCCGCGGGTCGTCCAGTGGTGGGCGTAGTCGAGCATGTCGTCGTAGATGTGCGGCTTGCAGCCGGCCGCTCGCGGGTGGCCGCCGCCGTGGACCTTCGCGGCCACCTCGTGGGCGCGCTCGAAGTTCTCTGTCCCGCGAATCGAGGCGCTGCCCGCGGGTTTGACGATCACGGCGGCGTCGGCGCCCTGCTGGCGGAGCGCTTCTGCGACCTCGTTTTGCGAGCAGCGGCCGTAGGTGACGCCGACGGTCCAGTCGCCGACCTCCCGGAGTTCCGCCCGTTCGACGGCCTTCTCGATGAGGGCTTCCTTCTCGATCCGCCGCTCGGCGAGGTACTCCTCGACTTCCGCGGGGAAGTCGGCGCCGTGGTCGCGGATCGTCGCGACGTACTCCTCGGGCTCGGACCACATCGAGTAGTCGGCGAGGTCGTCGCTGCGCTCGTCCTCTTTGATCCAGAGGTCGTGGTCCCGCGTGACGACGGCGAGCGCGGAAAAGCGCTCGGGGAAGTCGTAGTCGAGTTCCGCGAGGGCAACGTCGGTCGTACAGACCTCCTCGGAGTCGCCGACGACGAGTTCGACGCCGGCGTCGCGGACCGTCGCCGCGAGCTCGTCGTCCCACTGGTGGTGGTCGAACCAGCGAACAGTCGTCTTCGCCGCCAAGTCCTCGATGCCCGCGATGTCGTCGGAATCGTCCGGACAGAGGTCGCAGACGAAGACGGTGGCGCCCTCGGCGGCGAACTGCTCGGCCCACTCGATGCTCTGGCGGAGTTCGTGCGGGCCCGCCGGAACGAGCCCCGCCTCGCCGTACGCTTCGCGGACCAGCGCGACACAGCCCAGCCCGTCGGCGTCGGTGTCGGCGATGACAACCGTCTCGGCCTCGGCGAACGCTTCGGCCGCTTTGCTCTCTTTTTGCGATTCCTCGAGCGAATCGGGATAGAAAAAGCCCTCGCCGGGCAGGAGCGATTTTCGCTCCAGCGAGAGCCGCTCGTCGTCGATGATCCAGTCGTCCATACCGCCGAGAGCGCGCCGAGGCGCAAGAAATCCCCGGTTGCCGGACGGCGCGTCGGGGGCGCGGGTCGGTCCGGACCGCCGTGGGCGCGGATCAGACGGCGCGTCGGCGCTGGCGAGCCGGTCAGACCACGGTCACGCCGCTGTCGTCCGTGTCTTCCTCGTCGGCGTAGAGCTGGCGGACAGTGAGGACGGGGCGGGTACACCGTCGGACGACGGCTTCGGCAACGCTCCCGAGGAGGTAGCCGTGGTCGCCGTGGCGACCGCGGGTGCCGAGCGCCACGACGTCGGCGTCGACGTCGTCGGCGAACTGTGTGATCTCCGTCGCCGGACGGCCCTCGCGGACGGCGGTCGAGACGGCGCTATCGGCCCGCTGGCGGACGTCGCCGAGCGCCTCGTCGGCCGTCGCCTCGAGCGCGTCGACGAGTTCCTGCCTGAGTTCGTCGGGGGAGGCGGCGACGTCGCCCTCGTCGACGACGTACAGCGCGTGGACCGCGGCGTCGAACCGGTCCGCGACGTCCAGCGCGACGTCGACCGCGCGGGTCGCGCTCTCGGACCCGTCCGTCGCGATGACCACGGTATCGAACATACTCGACCTGTCAGCGGCCACGTTGATAAACGCCCCGAGAGCGGTCGGCCTCACGTCGCCGGACCGCCGTTCGCGCTCCGTTCCGGCCGGCGCCCGCGTGTCGCTCCGCTGCGCGGTCCTCGGTGGCTTTTTGCCCTCGCCTGTCGGACCATCGAACGATGACTCTCGACATCGAACGGGTCCTGGTGCCGGTCGACGCGAGCGACCGCGCGGAGCGCGCCGTCGAGTACGCCTTCGCGCTCGCCGACCGCTACGACGCGGCGGTCCACGTCCTCCACGTCGTCGACGAACCCGTCGCCCGCGGACTCGAATCCGGCGAGGTCGACGCCGAGACCGTCGCCGACGAGCAGCGGTCCTTTCTCGACGAGACGAACGACCTCGCGCCCGCGGTGCCCGTCAGCCACTCCACCGCGATCGGGTTCTCGCGCTCCCGACTCCGCCAGCACCCCGGCAGCGCCATCCTCGACGTGGCCGAGGAGCTCGACGCCGATTTCATCGTCGTCCCGCGCGAGCACGCGACAGAACCGGACGAGACCATCGGCAAGTCCGCGCAGTACGTCGTCGAGTACGCCAGCCAGCCCGTCCTCTCGGTCTGAGACCCACCGCAGGCCGCGCGCCCGTCCCGCCGGGTTCAGCCCAGTCGAACGGCCATCTCGAGTTCGAAGCTCTCGGCGTTGCTCGTCTCGAAGCCGAGTTTCTGATAGAGGGTCTTCGCCGGTTTGTTCCAGCGCTCGACGGTCAGCCACACCTTCTCGACTCCCTCGCGCTGGCCCTGACCGAGCAACCCCTCCAGCAGACGCGTCCCGATGCCTGCACCCTGGTACGCCGCGAGGACGAAGACGGCGAGTTCGTAGGCCTCGTGCTGGTCGGGGACGAGGATCGCGTGACCGACGACCGAGCCGTCGTGGAGCGCGACGACGTTGATCGACTCCTCGGTCAGCAGGGCGTCGAGCCACTCCCGAATGCTCGACTCGTCGATCGGCGGGATCCCCTGCGCGCGGTCAGCGGGGTCGAACGCGCGATACATCTCGACGAGCGCCTCGACGTCGGCCGCGTCGCTCGCTTCGATCGCGATCGGTCTGCCCTCGCCGTCCTCGAAGGACAGCGGCGGACGGGGGAACGAGTCGACCGGTTCGTCGGGGTAGATGCGCCCGCTCATCGCACCAGCGTGACGCTCCTGTCGGCGTTCAAGAGCACGAATTCGGCGACTTCGCCGAGTTCGATCTTTCCGAGGGGGCTCCGTTGCCCCCCGCCGATAACGATCCGTTCGAAACCCTCGCTCGCCGCGAGTTCGACGAGCTGACTTCCCGGATGACCCGTGATCCGACGGACCTCCGCGTCGAAGTCGAGCTCGTCGAGGCGCTCGCGGATCCGCGACTCGACCTCGTCGGGGTCGGCGTCCGCGGACGTGTCGAGGACGGCGACGGTCAGTTCGTCGCCGGCCTCGCGAGCTCGCTCGACCGTCTCCGACAGCGCGTCCAATCCGTCCGGGCTCCCGCCCGTGCCCAGGAGGACTTTCATATGCGTGACCTTACAGCGCTGGTTAAAAAGGGCTCCGCCCGCCGCCCCGCCGAGCGACGGCGTCACACGCGTTTCGTGCGTCAGACGCGTTTCGTCGGCGATCCGTCGGTCGAGGAGAGATGCACGTGGATCACGCGGTCGCAGTCCGCGTCGCCACAGACCGGGCACTCGCCGTCGCCGGTCCGGTCGGCCAGCGCAGCCGCCCCCGACGGGTCCAGATCCCCGGCCGCGAGAACGACGCGCTCGCCGGCGTGCCCGAGTTCGTAGCCGCCCTCTCGCTCTCTGACGAATCGGTCGCACAGCTCCGTGAGGTGATAGTTGAACAGACCGGTGTCGCGGATACCGACCCGGTCGCGGAGCTCCGAGAACGCGAGCGGGTCGTCGGCCGCGGCCAGTTCCCTGAGGATCGCCAGCCGATGCTCGTTCGCGACGGCCGCGAGGGCTTCGGCCGCTTCCCGGGTCGCGGTCTCGTCCGAATCGCCACCGAACGGGTCCTCGACTGTCACGGTCGTCGCGTCGTCGCAGCGTTTGACGTACTTTGTGGTACCTGACGCGACGCTTACAGAATCGGGATTCGCGGAACGCTTACCGGCACTGTCGATCACCCCTGACATATGTCCGGTGCAGACATCGAGTTCAGGTTCGAATCGGCGACCGACGAGCGGCGGTTCCTCCGCGAGTACCTCGCTGACGCCTGGGACCGGTTCCTGGCGAGCGACCACTGGGAGACAGGCTGGTTCTGGGCCTACCGCCAGTACGCCGCCTACGACGTCGGCGTCGACGGCGGGCTGGTCGTGCTCGTCTTCGAGGGCGACCCCGCGGCGCTCGTCGCGGCGGAGTCCGACCGCTGGGAGTCGTTCGACGGTCTCGAATCGTGGGAGCTCCGGCGCTACGAGGAGGGCGGCGCTGACCACCCGGGGTTCGAGTCGCTGCGCGCCCAGCAACGCGACTCGAAGGGCGAGACGGGCGGTGACATCGAGTACCGGCTGAAACCCCTGGCGTCCAGACTCGCGCTCGACTACCTCGCGGAATTCGATGACCCGCTGCCGATGGTCGGAGAGGCGTCCGACGACAACCCCGCCGGAGTCGGGTTCTGGGCCGTCTTCCACTATCTGGCCGTCCAGTGCGGCTACGACCAGTACGACGAGACCGACGCCTGCCTGCGCGGGTTCCGGAGCTACCTGCAGTCTATCGCGCAGTACCGCGGCGTCGAGGACGCTCGCGAAGAGTACGAGCGGATCCGCGAGGAGGTCGAAGCGATGGAAGCGGACCTCGAATCCTGGTTCGAGGCGCACCCGACGGGCGAGGGGACGGTGCCCTGAAAGCGGGCCGGGGAAGAGAAACGGTCAGTCGTCGTCGCTGGCCTCGACCTCGTCGGCGTCGACCTGCGAGCGCCGGCGGGCCGCGCGCTCGATGAACTCCTGGGGGAGTTCGTCGATCTCGCCCGCCTGGACGGCCCAGAGTTTGGCGTAGAGACCGTCCTCGGCGAGCAGGTCCTCGTGGGTCCCCCGTTCGACGATCTGCCCGTCTTCGAGGACGACGATCTGGTCGGCGTCCTTGATGGTCGAGAGGCGGTGGGCGATGGCGAAGGTCGTCCGCTCGGCGGTGAGCTTGTCGAGCGAGCGCTGAATGAGCATCTCAGTCTCCGTGTCCACGTCGGAGGTCGCCTCGTCGAGCACGAGGATGCCCGGGTCTTTGAGTATCGCGCGGGCGAGGGCGATCCGCTGTCGCTGGCCGCCCGAGAGCTTCACGCCGCGCTCGCCGACTTTCGTCTCGTAGCCCTCCGGGAGGTTCTGGATGAACTGGTGGGCCTCGGCCATCTTCGCGGCCTCGACGACCGCCTCTTCGTCGGCGTCGAACGTGCCGTACTCGATGTTCTCCCGCACCGTGCCGTAGAACAGGAACGTCTCCTGGCTGACGTAGCCGAGGGTCTGGCGCAAGCTGGGGATCGTCGCGCCGCGCAGATCCGTTCCGTCGATCCGGATCGCGCCCTCGTCCACGTCGTACATCCGGAGCAGGAGCTTCATCACGGTGGATTTCCCGGCGCCCGTGGGGCCAACGAGCGCGACCGTGTCACCGCCCTCGACGTCGAAGGTGACGTCTTCGACGATCATCTCCTCGTCGTCGTAGCCGAAGCTCACGTCGTCGAACTCGACGTGACCGTCCTCGACGACCAGCGGTTCGGCGTCGGGGTCCTCGACGATCCGACTCGGCGTGTCCATCAGTCCGAAGATGCGCTCGCTGGAGGCGTGGGCGCGCTGGTACATGTTGATGATCTGCCCGAACTGCGCCATCGGCCAGATGAATCGCTGGGTGTAGAGGATGAACGCGACGAACTCCCCGCTGCGCAGGTTCCCCGAGAGCGGTCCGATCGGCTCGCCGACGACCCAGAAGCCGCCCACGATGAACGTCAGCGCGAAGCCGAAGCCGGCGATCAGTCGCAGGCCGGGGAAGAACTTGATCCGCGTGTCGATGGCGTCCCAGTTGGCGTCGAAGTAGTCCTCCGAGACGTCGTCGACGCGGTCGGACTCGAAGGTCTCGGTGTTG